>Ga0209629_10002252_pt1 | contig 12974 bp, 4 predicted proteins | sample TergutCu122P5_FD_187286 | JGI IMG/M metagenome (GOLD analysis project Ga0209629, IMG submission 187286) | Cubitermes ugandensis P5 segment gut microbial communities from Kakamega Forest, Kenya - Cu122 P5 (SPAdes) (version 2) | ecosystem: Host-associated > Arthropoda: Insects > Digestive system >... | reverse complement strand
ATGTCCAAAGTTGAACGGTTACGGAGATAAAGGCCAGAGAAAAGTGTGGTCTTTTTGCGGTTCCACGTACTGTACCTGGTTCGCGTGACGTAATACCCATACATTGCGCATTGTCCGTCCTTATCTACAGCTGGCTCAAGCACATTCCTCTCTGCGACTGCACATGTAAAGTGCTTGGTAACCATAAGGACAAATATGACGTGAGTGCGAGTGTTTTTGTATTTCAATTTAATGGCTTTATGTCACTCACAAGTTAGTTTGATGATAAGTACAGATATTAGCATTACAGAAACCACATATTCCTGCCAGTTTTAATATGAAATTGGTAATCAGTAAGTGTGTAACAGCTGTCATACTTTCAAACTTCTCTGGCCATTATCTCCGTAAACGTTCAACTTGGATATAGGTGTTTTGGGTTATATCGGTATATTTTAACATAAGGAACACTCTCCCGAAGTTTTGTCCATTCCTCCTGGGACACCCAGTATATGGAAATTCAAAAAAAACATAATTCATGTTAAATAAATCCTTTTTAGAAGGCTGTGCTCTTTATGAGATAATGTACAATATTCTCATATGACCAGACAAGCCACAGAGGAGAGTACGGCCAATGTGGATTGCATAATTGCCAAAGAAAGGCTGTAATCACACATTCATTATGAGTAATATTTATTTATTTTCTACTACAACAATGGATGATCGAACGCGTCTTATTATTACGTTTTACATGTACATTTTCTGTCTTGTGTTTATTATGTGCTGTGTACGTAACGACTTCTATAACGGAAAGATCTGTCATTCTTAGGAGTCATAACTGTTGTGTGTGACAATGTGTGTGTGTATGTTTAATTGTGCGTGCTTAATTATTTACGTCTAATTGTATGTGACAAATTGTGTTTCTAATTGTGTGTGTCAAATTGTGTGTTTCTAAATATATGTGTGTGAATTTGTGTGTGTCTAAATGTGTGTGTGTGAACTTATGTGTGTTTAATTAAGAGTGTCTAATTATGTGGGTTTGTGTGTCTCAATTTAGTTGTGTCTAATTGTGCGTCTAATTTATGTGTCTAAAATTGGGTGGCTGCAATTTTACGTGTCTATTTGTGAGTGTCGAGTTTTTGTGTCTACATGTACGTGAGTATTTGTGTTTCCAATTTTGCATGCCTAAATGTTTGTAGCAGAAACTCGACAATGGGGTGGCGTATATTTGAGATTGGTTGCAAAGCGACAGGATAAAAGAGATAAACACCCTGTAGGTAAAATACGAATAATACAGGAACCAAACAAGGCAGCATTATGAAATATACGGCATTTTGAAGAGAAAAAAAACGGAGATTATGCATCATATTTAAAATATTCAGTATGTTTATTTGTTTAATAAATGTTTAAAATGTAGCGTCTGGAGGTTAGCACTGCGGCACGACATATATATATATATAAATATATATATATGTCGTTAGGCTTTAAAAGGTTAAATACGTCTCTTTTTTGTTTAGCTCCTCAGTTAAACGTTCCTTCTCAAGCGACATAACGTTATGTGTAATGAAATTCCCAAATTGAATTCTAACAGTAACATGTACTTTAATTCCATAATACCTGGAAATTAGAAAACAAAAATAAATGAAGAGCAGGCGTCATCATGGAAATCATGCTTTTACATATATGTGTGATAGGTACTCATAAACATGTAAATTAGGCTTAAAGATAATAAATTGCTGTGTATTTTATCAGAACTGTCACTATAAACAGTGGCTTGCCCAATATGTTGCTACACGCCCAGTCTTTCTGTACAGCAACTCATGTAGTGGTATTGTGTGCACTCGTGAAGTGCGGCCAGCAGTTATGTTAATTTCTGAGGTTTCAGGTACTCACTTCGAGAGTGTTATGTAATTATAGTCTTGAGGGGTGTGACGTAATTCACGTTTGTAGGTAGGACAGACCAGCGTTCCAAATGTAAATAGAGCCTTTAATTTTAGAGGTACAGGAATTCCTTGGTTTTTGACGTGAATACGTCTTTAAAATCAGACCGAAACATGGTGTACCAGGACGGAAACGGCGATGTAACTTTTGCAGGGTGATAAATACCGACACTATAACGTCGTGACTAATAAAACGATTGATATAAATGTTATCACATTCGATCGGGTATACGACTACGATGCGTGCATGACTTTCAGTTGGCGCCGCGCCTGCGCGAGGCGCGGGTGGGGCCCGCGGCGTCTGGCGGCCAATGTGGTCCTTCGCGAAAATTTCCGCGCTGTATATCTCGCGACTCCGACGTGCTAGCACGCTGATTTTGGTGCCAAACTAAATATCATGTCGAGATCTGTCGATTTAAGCCATAAAAAGTGAGCTTTGTGAAATATTTGTTGTTGACAAATAAACAAAACTCGTGAAAAATTAAAAATTGCACTATCTCGGCCCATACTCGCCGAAAAGCCCGGAGGAAATAGAAACAACGACTCTTATCGGAAAGGGTGGCTAATCAGCCATCGATCAGTACCGCCATATCCGTGACGGAACGATTGAGACGGTTTCGGGAACGTCGGAAAGCGGACCAATGCTAAACAAAATTTTCATCGATTAGTAGCTAAGACTCTGTATATTTGTTATGCTAAATAAAAGCCATGTATCCATTTCGTTTCTTTCATTTCATTCTCATATCCCAAAGAAAATATAAGCCGCTAACGCAAAACCCACGACAGTGTCCAACACAGCCACACCCCGTATTTTTTAATCTCGGAAACAGAAGGCCGTAAAATGAATCAGAAAACAAATAAACGCCACATTCTGTTGTTTAATTAATTTTTATTTAGTGTAAAACAGTTAAATAATTATGACAATTCACCGCATTTTATCTTATGTGGTACATGTCATTAAGACTTTTAATAAATTTTTATATGTAAATGGAGTGAATATCAGTCTCAATACAAGTATATTATTGACAAGTGTATATTTTACATTTCAGTAATTTGAAGAAGACGTAAACTAAGTAAATTTATGACAATGCACTACCTAATTTATATTTTATAGTAAATATATTATATAATTACTATTTTAAACAAAATTGGAATGACTTTTGCAATAAAATATACGAGTATTTTTTCTGGTGGTTTGGTTAAAAGGAGAAAGAAGTCATATTTTAAGTCGAAATATATATCTCAATTACAGAAGTTTACTCTATCGTACATACAAATATAATATTCAAAATGATATTAATTTCATTAATTCATATCACTGACATAGAAAGGAATATCACACGTAAAGTTGGTGAAAGCAGTTAAAAAAATATAGAGTTCATCGGTGCAGTGATAAAATTTGAATTACGAACTGCACAACAGCTACATTGACAAAAACTTCACAAGACATTTCTCAGGCAGTCTAAGAAGAATATCTGTAATGGAACACGACTTGTTTCCTGCAGATAATTTCAAATTACTCCTTATGAACCACCAAAACCTAAGACAAAACTAAGATTTTTGCCACTAAGCGCGTCGTTAAATAAACAACGGCTAAATAAAGTCATACATTACACGAATACCAACGATACACTCTTATGATAGTGAAAACTGTGCTGTCCATTTCCCAAACTATAAGTGCGCGCAAATTCAATTCACGTAATTCTGAGTGCATAAATCTGTGTGATGTCGGTGAGAAATTCAACAACACAAAGAATCCAACAAACAATCTGCTACTTGAACTAGAGTGCCAATCTAATGAAATATTAGGAATAAGGGAATTAGTGTGGAATGTTGCACATAAGAAACATGAGAATAAACAGGTATAATGGAGCGATAAATCAATTAGAAAACTTATCAATTCATAAAAATATTTCACAAATTCAGCACATTCATCTAGAACATTGCTAATGATGCAGCTAGTAAATACCTTGTGATAAGGAACTAAAATTTGAAAAACATTTTAATAAAATATATATTGAATGGTGGTTTGGTTAAGATGAGAAAGAAGTCATATTTTAAAACGAAATATATGTATATCTCAATTACAGAGATTTACTCTATCGTAACTTAAAAATATAATATTCAAAATGATATTAATATTATTCATTCATATCACTGACACAGAAAGGAATATCACACGTAAGGATGGGGAAATCAGTTACAATAACTACAGAGTTCACCGCTATATTGCAATTACGAACTGCACAACAGCTGCGCTAACAACAACTTTACACGACATTTCTCAAGCAGCCTAAGAAATATATTTGAAATGGAACACGACTTGTTTCCTACAGATTATATCAAATTATTATTTATGAACCAACAAAACCTAAGACAAAACTAAGATTTTGCCACTAAGTGCGTCGTTAAATACACAACACCTAAATACATTCAAATTACACGAATTCCAAAGATACACTTTTATAATAGTGAAAACTGTGGTGTCCATTTCCCAAACTATAAGTGCGCGCAAATTCAATTCACGTCATTCAGAGTGCATAAATCTGTGTAGCGTCGGTGAGAAATTCGGCAACACAAGGATTAACAACAAACAATCTGTGCGCACTATGCACATGACAATGGAAGCGAAAGTGTTTTGACGTAACATCAACACACACTCCACTCCCAACTCTCAATTTTTGAATATATTTTTAACGTAACCCCTACACACGCAGTTTTCAACGAATTTTTCAATCTATCCAGTTATATATATTATTTATCCCACTATTTCGACTACAAGATCACATATACATAATAATTGGATACAACACGGAAGTTCGTCCACCTGTTTTTGGACATCACGTTATTATAACTTAACTACTCAAACTGAGGTCTATTTATGCAATTAATTTTTACTCAACTTTTAACTTATATCTGGTGCCACAAGATTGTACATTTATATATAGTTTCACAAGTCCTGTAAACCGATTGAGATCCCATCGCGTATTATTTTTATGTTTCAATCTTATATGTAGGCTTTTTATAACTTTTTTCAACCTTACATGTATTCTTTTTAGATCTTAACTCTTTAGGACCTGATGATGGTCCAGTAAGGACAGAAACATGTAGTCCTACTGCTAATAAAGTTTATACAGGACCTTCACTTGTTGTGTTGGACGGTTATATTAATAATATTTTAAAAAATCTGCTACTTGAACTACAGTGCCAATCTAATTCAAAATTAGGGATGAGGGAATTTGTGTCGAAATTTCCGCATCAGAAACATGCGAATAAACAAGCTTAATGGAGTAATAAATCAATTAAAAAATTAATTAATAGAAACATTACACACATTTAGCACATTTAACTCGAATATTTTTAATTATAGAGCTAGTAAATATGTTGTGATAAGGAACCAAAATTTTTCAATTCATGTCTGATGTATCGAATGTACTAGAAATGATTTTCCTAGCTTTTTCGTACGTATGATATATAGACATAGCTAGATCACTTGTTGGCAGTTGGCAAGTGAATTCGTTGGCGAACTGTAGATGAAGTAGTCCTGTGCAACCCTGCCATATTTAAAAAATAAGTAGCAAACTATCCAATATCAACTTCATTCTTTTTACGGAAAACACCCCGTTGTCTGACAATACAAGTGTACATATTTCACGTCAGACAAAACAACAATAAAATACACAATTTTAAGGGCTATTACATTAAAAGTTCGTGGCTTTGTTTTTTTTTAATTTTTCGGCCGCATTGCAGCCGTCTTCAGGCCAACTTACATAGATCAAATGCTTTCAATGTGCGTACAATCCCATATTGTACGCACATTGAAGGCACTTCATCTATGTAAGTTGTCCTGAAGATGGTTGCAATGCGACTGAAACATGTAGCCACGAACGTTTAATCTATTAGTTCTAACAATTGGGTATTTTATTATTTTTGTGTCCGACGTGAAATATGTACACTTCATATTCTTTTGCTAAATATGCGATTGTACAACACCTCGACTATAAAACAGAGGGCACTTAGACACCATCCCATTAATAGGAGATAGAAGGCAGGTTGTATGTGATATAGGTTGAAGCTGTAATATCCATTAAGTGGGTGAACGAGAGCTATCTTCCGAGAATATAATTTATGCAGGTTCATGCTAATCGAAATCCAGTAGTTGTACAGACCTGCTTCAACGAAACGATCAATAATTTCAGTAACTCGCTTCATCAGTGGGTCTCCATGAAACATTATCATTGTTAGGCCGGTGGTAAAAACTATCCCGTCTTCTAACTTGCACAACAAGGGTTCAGAGTTCTCGCCAACAAAAAAGCCCATAGCATAATTATCTTCAGCAACCTTATCAAGTAACACAACTGACACATTCTTCTGATACTTTGCCCAGTCCACACAAACAGGAAACGATGGACAATTTACACGATTTCTTAGTACTTTTGATAATTCTGTTTCGTCACCATTCTCGAAAATGAAATTGTTTCCTGGTGAGTAGGCAAGCTTAATATCTGAGGCGAACAGTTCAACCATGTTTTGAATTGGTGGTTTGTGGCCGGAGTCAATAAGAAACGTTGTGAGAAATGCCTGGAACACTGTACTGAAGGCCACAGAGAAACACACCCAGGCGAAAAACAGCGAACGTAATGACGTTGTGCGTGGCATCGTTGACACTGACACCCCTAGAATGACAGCCCAGACGTTGGTCAACGAACTTGTCAGTGTCTTGTACCCTTGCCACTCTGACGTGCAGCTGTATCGCCCAACAAGTGAAGTCGAAATGGCCGCAGTCACAATCGATATGATCAGAACTAACCACAGTTCCACAGAGAGTATTCTAAAGATGCTACTCCATCTTGGATATTTGACAGAACACGGTACATACCAGCGGGCTCTCATCATATAGTAGGGATTGGTGGAATCAATAAATGACTCAATCAAAAAATTTGTTCCCACATTACCTAAGGCTATATAAATTTCCTTTTCTAACATACCAATAATTAAATTAGTCCTTAAAGATCCGTCCTCGATTTCAAAACCTTTTGGTGTAGGGACATGAACAAAAGTCATGTTCATCTGTTTCCAAACGACCCTTAGCAAATCATACTCCAAGCCTTTTATGTACTTCCGACCATTACCATTGGAATCATTGTAATAAACATATTTGGTAGTAAACCACCAATGACTGTCTCTTACAACTGCCTTCATAGGACATCCGTTGAGTCTGTTACTGATCTTTATTGGAAACAAGTCAGTGTTGTTGGTGAAGTGCCCTTGTGCAGAAATAACCCAACTGTCCAGTAGGGTGATATCATTCATCTCAGTACAACGGTCTGACCTCTGATATGGAAACCAAGTGTACACCCCTAATTTCATGCCTGTGTCTACATCATTGACGTCTATCGGTCTGCTATATTCTTTGTCTATATCATAATGTTCTTGGCTTACGATAATGCAGTTATATATTCTAAGTCTTGAAAAAGAATCAAATATTTTCGTTTGTTGTGACATTGAGAATTCATTTGCTCCAGCCACAACAAACCGAGCTTCAGAATTCCACAATCTTGTGTATTTATTTCTTACTGTAGCTAGTCCAATAATTTCAGCCTTAAAACTCTTGAACTGCCCATCCGGTATTAATATAATGTAACTGCCATCTTTATTTATAAAGTCCGAATTTTCGGGTATGCTAATATTACCATCAACAGTAACAACGACAGGCCAAATGGAAGTTCGATGAATCTCCGCAATCAGTTCCTGCTGCACATCTCGGTTGGTGGCTGGTGATGATATCACCAGAGATCGCCCTTGTGCGAAATGTCTGTGGCTGATGTTTGTCAGACAGCGCACCAAGTGGACTTCCTGTAAGGTAAGGGACGTAGATGGTAGCAGTGCTCCATTTGTAATGGCACTGAAGAGCAGTATCACCAACAGGTTGACGTCAAATTTTTCATTCTAAAATAAAGAAACTCATTTACTCAATACAAGTCGAGGCAATACAGCTCCTGGACAACAAAGGCATAGTGCGCAGGCTCCAGAGGAAAAAAACCTTTTGAGCTAGTTTAAGTGATAGTGTAAAAGCAGAGACGTTGCTAGTGTAATTGTTAGTGTGAAAGCAGAGTCAGTGTTAGTGTGAAAGCAGTGTAAGTTTTAGTGTACGTGTTAGTGTAAAATCAGAGACAGTGCTAGTGCAAGGGTTAGTACAAGAGCAGACACAGTGCTAGTGTAAGTGTTAGTGCAAGGGCTGAGACAGTGCTAGTGCAGTGTTAGTGTAAGAGCATAGACAGTGCTAGTGCAAGTGTTAGTGCAATAGCATATACAGTGCTAGTGCAAGTGTTAGTGCAAGAGCATAGACAGTGCTAGTGCAAGTGTTAGTGCAAGAGCATATACAGTGCTAGTGCAAGTGTTAGTGCAAGAGCATATACAGTGCTAGAGCAAGTGTTAGTGCAAGAGCATAGACAGTGCTAGTGCAAGTGTTAGTGCAAGAGCATATACAGTGCTAGTGCAAGAGCATATATAGTGCTAGTGCAACTGTTAGTGCAAGAGCATAGACAGTGCTAGTGCAAGTGTTAGTGCAAGAGCATAGACAGTGCTAGTATAAGTGCACAACAAAAACGTGTACACATTAATGTAGCAGAAACAGAGAGACGCTAATGGGTGAACTGTTAGGTTTAATGCAGATTAATAATTTAGGATAGAATAAGATTGCTTATTAGTCTCTGTGACTAGATTGTAATGCCATAAAGCGCTGAAAAGGCTTTATTTACAAAAAAAAAATACCCAATCCCGAATTATTCTCTGTTTAAGGAATGATATTTTATCGCTTTAACAGACACAGTTAATATGACTCTCTTCCCTAATATTACAAAATATTTTAACATAAGTGTTCCTTTCTTATTATCTCGCATTATGATATGCCGTTTATATGATTGTTGATTCTGTCGTTATTCACTTATTTATTCCATAATATTTAAACATTCTCTTCATTATGCTTTTCTACTAATTTCGGTACATGGTCATACTAGTTTTCTAAATATAATTTCACCCCATTTTTCTTGCGTATGTTAAAGTGCAGTTAACTCACACTCTATCATGTCTCATAATATATCGTTATATTGCCAGTAAAGGGAATGTTGATTATATGTGATATACTGTGTCGTCAAATTTTTGTCTTAGCCTTTGCTCTGTGTTTCTCTTTGTAATACCTTTGTCCAGGATATTTCGTTTACATTATCTGATCTTTTTCTGTTATTATGTCACTTTCCGTTCTGCTTTAGATCTCCCAGTGACTCTTATAGGAACTTCTTTCCTTTATCAAACAGCTGCCTATACTTCGAACACACTATACATACTCGTATACTACTTTCACTTCCCTTTCCTTCTTTTTGACTCTTTAAAATATAATTTGTCATTTCTAGGCTTTCTTTTTGTCACTTTTTCATCTGACATCTTTAATTTTTCAACTTTTATTTCTTGAATTCTTATTATGTTAATTATCTCGTATCCTTTAACTCTATTTAACATTGGTCTTCTTTACGTCCCTTATACATATTGTGCTGTATTTATGATCTCTTCCCTTTATATGGCTTAAGTGTGTAACAAGCTTCTTCCTTTCTCTTTCCCCTTTATTGGCAACCAACTTCTGTCAGTTTAGGGCGATGCATTTTATGCGCTCTCATTAAATAACCATTTCATATTGCGAATAATTACTATTATCTTATTGTCTCTTATATCATTCAGATCTGCTATCGACTCCTTTATATTTAATATTTTACGAATAGGTTGTTTGGTTTCTTTGTAATTTAAAATACTGTATATTTCCTTTTATAATCACGTACAGATCTATCGTGTTACTAAGAAACCTGCCAACCGTAAATTTATGTATTTTTGTAAAGAACCATTACAGAAGAAATGCATGGATATTGGAAGGAAGTGAATGTAAAATTAAGTAGCCCGCATTATTTTATCATGAAATCAAATAGAATCAGTTTTGTTCATCATTCCTCAACAACGTGATGCTTATTTCCTTATGTATTAAAGATCCAGGAATAACGCTTCTTTGCACAAAATACTATGTTTATTGCAGATAATTCGGGATTTCGTGTAATGCAGAGAGTAGAAGGAACTGAAGGAATAATAATGTGTGTAAATGTTCAAGAAGGGCAGTGAATGTTATATTGTAGAACCGCTAATGTTTAAAAATTATACCAGAATGTAGAAGCAAAAAGCATGTTTTATATTATTCTGAAATTACAAACAATTTCTTCGTTTCCTCTTTGTTGAATTTGGCCAAAGGTAACAACAGAAAATTTTAGCCGATATAGTTTCGAGCTTATATTTTAATCTATAAAATTTTCAACAATTTTGTACGTAGTCTGAAATGAACAGGCATTTTCACCATAGAGAATTTGCCAAATGTGTTCTCTTACAGTTTTTCCATCACGCTGGATTAATAGACCCAATTTATTCACTGATTAAACTTTGTTTATTTTCGTATCGAAAGTCTGAAAAGAAAAATTTACATCATTAGAACGAAACACAGTAATCTGTGGTTTTGTTGGAAACAAGGGGATGTTGATTTCTTTGAAACAAAAACTGTTTCTGCTCCAAGGCATAAATTTGGACCACTTTTACAAGAAATGTAAAACATAAGACAAAACATATCTTGCATAATTAATAAGAAAATATGTTTTCTCAAAATTTATGAAAGGAAGTTTAATATTATGCCGTATATTGAGGCTAGAAAAATAGTGTGATTCACAAGAGAAGTGTCCCGAATAAAAAAATTCAAAATATAAATTATGAGAATAGTGAAATATTTTAATTTGGATATTAGGTAAAACTATTAGTTTTAGCACTTTCAAACGCGGGTAATTTGGATCGAATTATCCGCTTTCCAAAACAGTGCAGAAAAAATTGATATTCTCAATAGTTAAACAAAAATCAAGTTAGCTCCCAAACAATTGCATTCTACACTAATTTACACCAATTGAATAATGAAGGACATGTCATATAAGTAACATAATTATTTCGTCACAAATTTTAAATAGCATAAATTATGAAGATTTTTAAAAACAGGCTGCCAAAAACCTTTAACAACAAAAGGGGGATATAAACAGATATTATGTAGCACACTCAAAAAATTATTTCATACCTGCAATTAATTCAATTTATAATTTTGCAAACATAATCTTGAATGTAATTTAAATACGAGTAAATATATATTGCTATCTCCAAACTTAAATGTAATCGAATCGGTTATATCGAAATTGTAACCTGTATTTTTAAACAGGCTGTAAGTTTTACCTGTTACAAAATGTTAATTGAAACATAATTGTTTTTAAATTTGAAAGAGACGTCAAAATTTTCGTTTCCAAAAAGGCGAGTACAAGGAAGGACGAGAGAGCACTCTGACGGAATTAATGCAAAATTACAAAAAAATTCCACTTGTTAACTTTCCTAATAAACAAAACATTTGTTATGTCGTGACATTTTCCATGCGTTTGCGATATTTAGGAACACGTTTCTCCTAAGAATATTTGAAGTTAACTTGTTTTTGAGTCACGTTGTTACACAGAGGAAAACACGTTCTCATTTTCTTCTTATGATTGGCATTATCTATTAACTGACAATGCACACAATAACACGATTTTATTGATGAAAAATGGCAACAAATTGAAAGTCACAGTTACAAATAAAAATCTTAACTTCATCCGTAAATTTGCTTCGTCGAGCAGAAAATCGTTCACAAATTTCTGTTACCCGAATGACCAAAATAAACTACTCCTCTTTTAAAGGTTTTATAATGTATATTGAGTTCTTTACATGACCCAAATCATAAACAGGTCCTTTGATTCAATATACAGCATTTCTAAAACCATGTAATATTTTTAATCCTTCTAAAATGACCGCCCTGCGTGTTAAATTAATTCTTTTTCACTTTCCTTTACCAAAATAAAATCTATTATCCGGTATATATAATTTTATTGTGCTACACTTCCATAAAATATTTCCTTACATTTTCACCCAATTGTTAGGGGATAGAAAATTGTGATGATTTTCATAATTAACTGCATTTCAAAAATTTTATTCACCCACAATTAATTAATTAAAAATATAAATTTTTAACAATTGTTCAGTGCCTAACAACAATCTAATAACTCAGGCTTTAAGGCATATTAGAGTAATATCAGACCGACCGTCGTATATTGTAGAACATTCTGACGTTCTACTAAATTTAAGCCTGATTTTAGTCCTTTATTACAACGAGAAAAGCACCTATTACTCCTCAAAATCCGTTGGTGTAAGTTTCCTAAAATAATTTCGATTTGGTTGCTCAAGTGTCACATTCATTTGGCCCTGCACTCTGGTGATACCAAGTAGAAGCATCCGATATTAATATCTAACACTGCCCGCTGTAGATCATATCCACATACCTCGAAAGAGCTAGTGAATCATGAAAAACACATAATATATTCTAAGCAATATTGAGGTAAATGCAGAACAAGAAATTATTAGAAATGAGAGTTACATATTGGCAGATGTTAAAAATATTTGCCAAAATATTTAGGAGAAAAGCAACTACAGTTCTTTTAAAATTCGTAAGATTGAATTACCGAGATTTTAAATGGAGTGCATTTTAATGGAAAATTCCTGGAGAACGACCAAAAGCAATATGTTTTTTTCCAACTCAGATTAGAAGAAACAACTGGCAATATATTGAAAATGAAAATAAATATTTAACACCTTTTTAAACTAGTAGTTCCCAAAGATCCAGAAAATAAAATGTGTTTAAACATACGAAGGTAACTTATTGTCATACCACAACAAGAAATTTTAAAATCATTTTTGTATTTGGGAATAAGTATTTAGGCTTTAAGAAAACAAGCAAAAATTACCATTTTTTTCAGTAACATTCTGTTATTCTTCCACTGCTCGATCCTGAAGATGGAAACAATTTTTTCCTGTGGAATGACGCCTTTTACTATTTGAAACAGCGCCACATCCCAAAAGGCTTCAATCAGGAACTTCAAAATTTTCCTTTTGCTTCCTTTCACTCAGCTT
>Ga0209629_10002251_pt1 | contig 12977 bp, 9 predicted proteins | sample TergutCu122P5_FD_187286 | JGI IMG/M metagenome (GOLD analysis project Ga0209629, IMG submission 187286) | Cubitermes ugandensis P5 segment gut microbial communities from Kakamega Forest, Kenya - Cu122 P5 (SPAdes) (version 2) | ecosystem: Host-associated > Arthropoda: Insects > Digestive system >... | reverse complement strand
TATTGCTGCCACAACACCGGGATTGATCTTCAGGATTTTAAATTCAGTGTTTTTTAAATAATTCAGTAACTTTAACGAGGTACAGACCTACTCCCTGATGATGATCTGTTAAGATCGAAACATGTCAGAGTACGTTTATGTGTTTTTATGTATTTTAACATTGAAATCAGCATTCTAAACTAATATATTGTTGAATGTGAAGTGCATGTGTTGGTGTTTGTGAATTATTGAATTGAAAAATGCATGGTGAAACATTGAAATTTGAAAATAGCCGATCTGTGTTTGTTATTCCTATTGTTTTTTATGAGTGACACAGAGCCATCTGGGTCGTGCACTTTTCTGAATGGTTAAGGTTACTGATGAGCCAGGGAAACTGCATATGACACTTTGTTTGTGCGTTGTAGGCTCAGCTGGAAAAGTTGCAGAACGAGATCTCACAAATTGCTAAGAGGACAGGTATCACATCTGCAACCAAGCTTGCTCTTATTGCACCACAAGCTGAGCACCAGGAAGAAGACATTCCTGAAGTTGAGTGGTGGGACTCTGTTATCCTCGCAGAAGGAAGGTAAGTTTAACAAGTATTAGGTGATCACATGTGTTTTATACATGAACTGAGGTAGTAGTTTGAATTGATGCAATGCCTGTCATAGTGTCAAGCTCTTGAAACCATAATGCTTTTATAAAATTGCGTTCTAGACATTCATATTAAAATTTGGTGATCTATACAGATTTTTTAACCAGGTGAGTCAGGACTGATACCTCACTCATGATTAAAGCTTCATATTTGCCCTTTTCAACCAGTCTGTGCTTTGAATATATATAAGACAAACATTATTAAGTTTTATTTTTATTTTATATGTAAATATATTTATTTATATATTTATATGTTCTAAATAAAGGCCACTGGGAAGATAGAAAACAATTGAGTCTAGGTGTCAGACAACATAGAAAAACATTTTGAAACCGATATATACATACATACATTTATTTGTTGAGAAATTCGAGAGAATTTGGTTTTAAGTACCATATTTACATGTGTAATATTCACCTTGGCATAATGTTCCTTTCGCGTTGTGGTTTTGGGAAGGAAGTGCACAGATTTTTTGTACTGCATATTGTCCTTTTCCTAGCCTTGTATGTTCAGGTTTGTAAATCATACATATCATTTAATTCTACCCTTTGCAATATTGCAGCCTTACTATATCATGAGCCTGTCACTGTTAGATCGTCACCCTTCCAGAGCAGCTAGAAGCTACTTTGAGTAAAAGTGTTTTTACAAACCTTGGTCCAGTGGCCATTGTATTCAAGAAATATGTAAAAAGTTCTTGTCTTTTGTCCATGGGTTAGGACAGTCATAACAATACTGGATGTGGTTTTAAGTACTGATATGTGCTGCTGTTTTATTGTGGAGAAGTTAAAATGTTGGACACAATTGAATGATTTTATGCTATCAGATGTATATTGAGAAGTAGAATGGGATTACTGGATGAAACATTCATATTTTTATTTAGTCTTATGTTTGGATTCTTCAGATTTGTATATTGATTGTTATTCAGATTGTTGTTCATGTTTTTATTTGAATATCTGCAGTTTAATGGAAGTATTAGTGTGACAGCCAAACACAAATAATTTATTGTAATGTGAAGTCTATGTCTGAATTTATTTCTTCACACAATTATAAGTTCTACTTGACTTTTCCAACTTAGGTGCCTTCAGTTTCTTGGCCTGATGACTTGTGATATCATTACTTCTGTATCAGCTAGGATAGTTCAGTCAGTATAGTGACAGTGTGTGGACTGGAAGGTTGGCATTTGTGTTGGAACTCATAAACATGGTTAGTTTACATTACACTGAACTGCTGCTGAATTTATCAAGGTTTTAAGCAGCTAGTGAGTCTCTTTCCAGTCATGTAACTGTGTTACGCATTGCATTAGAGTATCACAGAAATTTTCAGTACATTTTGTATTTTGTATTCATACGAGGGCTGATCATTTAATTCTGGGACTGATTTTTTTGTGAGTGAAAGAGTAGACTTACCGGCTAGTTGGTCTTGTCACCTTCGAAGTAGTGTCCTTGTGCTTATATGCACTTATTCCAGTGTTCCTGCCACTGACAAAAGCACCTCTGGAAGTCACTTTTTGTAATAGCCCTCATTTGTCTCATCGCATTGGCTTGCACCTCTTCAATGTCATCGAATTGGCGACCTTTCATTGTTTTCTTCAGTTGCGGGAACAAGAAGAAGTCGCATGGAGCAAGGTCAGGAGAGTAGGGAGGGTGTGGGAGGGACGGAATGTTGTGTTTCGCCAGAAATACGTTTGTGGTCACAGCCCTGTGAGCAGGAGCATTGTCATGGTGCAGGATCCAACTGCCGGAATGCCACTTCCCAGGCCGATGTCTGCGCACAGCGTTGCGGAGGCGTTGTAGGACTGTTTTGTAGAATTTCTTATTTACCATCTGACCTCTAGGGACGTACTCATGATGAACGAGCCCGTCAATGTCAAAGAACGCAATCAACATGGTCTTGACAATGGACTTCACCTGCCACGCTTTCTACGGTCAAGGAGATGATGCAGTTTTCCACTGGGAGGACATTTGCTTTGTTTCCGGGTCATACCTGTAAACCCAGCTTTTGTCACCAGTGATTACTGAGGACATGAAGTTCGGATCATTTTGGGCTCGCTCACGGAGGTCAGTGCAAATTGACACGCGATCGTCCTTCTGCTCTGCCGTCGGGAGACGGGGCACAAATTTCGCTGACACACATCTCATTTGCAAATCTTCAGTCAGAATTTTCTGGCACGTACCGAATGCTATTCCAACATCCTTTGCAACCTCTCTGATAGTCAGCGCAAATGATTTCTCGCACATGTGCCACGGTCTCCTCGGTGTGGGAGGTGGACGGCCTGCCTGGACAGGGGTCATCTTCAAAGGATCAGCGTCCATTTTTGAAATGGGAATACCACTCAAATGTCTTTGATCGACTTAGGCAGGACTCTCCGAAAGCTGCTTGCAGCATTTCGTACATTTCAGCACCAGTTTTCCCCAGACGGAAACAAATTGATGCACACACGCTGCTGAACTTTCTCCTCCATCATGAGATGTGACGCACACTGCAGATAGACGTTCACTTACAGGCTTCCACAGAGCGAATGCGGGGAGATACCGGCTTCCGGTTATGCAAGTACACTTGCACAGATTTGCCACCTGTCCTGCCTTTTTGCTGCTTCGCTGCGTATAATAGCTTCCCCGAAAAAAAATCAGTCCCAGAATTAAATGATCAGCCTACGTGTGTGTTTTTGTGAAAGTTAACTATCAAGGGAAGTCATATTCTTGCTGTATTTATTTATTTACTTATTTACATCTATTACAGTTACAGTTTGAAAAATGGGATACCACTTGTGAAGGAATCTGCAATAACAAATCTTGTGGAGCATCCAATTCAACTGAGACCACCCAGTAAGTCACTCTTTAGTTTGTTCACGATGTTTGAAACCTTCCTTCTGCAGGGTTACTAGGATATTTGTAAAGAAATTCCCTGTCTCCTGCATGAAATTACGTATGTATAAATTCATGAAGATTAGGAACAGGATGAGGATTGGAATGCACGTAAAATATTATTTTAAACCTTTTCAAGGACGCCTGAAAGTGGACTGTCTGCTGGGGACTGGACTGGCCAGAGTCAACAGGACGGTACAGAAATGAGTGAACTTCTTGTGACATATTGTCACCACCCCTACTATTATGCCTATTTTGACAGATTTTACTAGTAGGTGATGGTAAATTCTGATTAATCAGCCATATTGATCCATAATAAAGGCCAGTTTACATAGGATTATAAAGGGACTTAACATGTGTTACATGAACCCTTGCACAGATTTGTTGAGATTTGGTGTTGGTGACATCAGACAGTTTCAGTTAATTCTGATTTTTAGGCACATTAAACCACAGTAAAGTGTTGAAACTATAAATAAAGATACTTCTTCATTTATCTGTAAACTGTTTTGCTGACTGAGCAGAAATTTGATGTAGGAGATTTCCACAAATTCTTTCAGGATATTCATGTTTGCAGGCGTATTGAGCCACAGTAGGGTTTGTGTATGTAGGAGCATCAATGGACTTTTACATATAGCTGTATAAAGTTTCCACAGATTACCTTGAAATCTGGTATCAGAGACTCACTGATTAGCATTTTGTAGTGTTTAGTGAATGGGCTGGACAAGTTGCATGCCAGTAATATAACTTCATGACACGGTATGTATTGTTTATGCTTCTGTGTCCCTATCTACTGTACACACAGGAAGTTTTGTATTAAGTTATCTGAAAATATCAATAGCCATCTCATTGTTGTATCCATAATGACAGAATAGTTTCCATGGGAGATGTAAAATAGAAATTGAATGTATGATTCTTCTAAGATTACTTGTAGTTTAGGAATTACAGCGTGTTGGCCTGTTCAGGTCACTATTTAACTCTTTGCTACCCCCATGTAAATTTTACAAGGGAGTGCTAATAAGTCCTTAGCCCGACCTACTTCCCGATGACATAGGACAGAATTGATAGTGTCGTTGGAAAGAGGGGCCTGTTCATGTGCCGAATTGCGAGCCTTTTCTTGTTACAGAGGCTGAAAGGAAGCATGTCAGGCAACGCGCGCCATTTCAACAACATCAAGACGCGAGCTGTCATCCAGTTTTTTTCCCTGCAAGGCAAGGCGCCGAAGGAAATTCACGCCACTCTGACAGAAGCATTAGGGGAACATGCACCATCATATACCACCGTCAAAAACTGGGTGGCCCAGTTTAAACATGGTGATTTTTCCACCTGTGATGCCCCTCATCCTGGACGTCCCAAAACAGTGACCACCCCCGAGATTATTGATCAGATTCACGAGCTAATCTTGTAAGACCACCGGATTTCAGCTAAATCAATAGCTGAGCAACTGGGCATCTCACGTGAGTGGGTTGGGTCCATCATTCATGAAGATTTGGACACGTGGAAGCTCTCCGCGAAGTGGGTCCCGAAATACCTGAACCCGGATCAGAAACGTCAGTGATGCTAGTTGAGTGACTTTTGAAATTTTTTCGGTGCGATCCAAATGATTTCCTGTCACAATTGGTGACCATAGACGAAACCTGGTTATATCACTATGACCCTGAGACAAAGCAACAATCAATGGAGTGGCGGCATAGCGGCTAACCCCACCCCAAAAAATTCCGAGTGCAAAAATCTGCTGGAAAAGTTCTCGCCTCAATTTTTTGGGATCAAGACGGCATCCTCCACATTGATTATCTTCCAAAGGGCCAAACTATCAATGCAGAGTATTACACATCTTTGCTGGTGCAATTGAAGGACATTTTGAAGGAAAAACGCAGCGGGAAGGTCACCAAGGGGGTCTTGTTCTTGCACGACAATGCTCCGGCTCACCAGGCGCTTGCAAACCAGAAGAAACTGGCCTACCTGGGCTTCCAGTGTCTTGATCACCCACCCTATTCTCTGGATCTGGCCCTGTCGGACTACCACCTGTTCCCTGGACTGAAAAAACAATTGAAATGTTACCATTTTTCGTCCAAAGTGGAGGCCATTACTACCACGCAGACCTGGTTGGATGAACAACCTTCTGAATTTTTTTGAGTGGCTTGCAAAAGTTAGAGCAATGGGCTAAGAAGTGTATTGAGCATCGTGGAGATTATATTGATTAAATCCCAAGTTTGGTCACTGTAGCTTGTTTCCTTCCTGGTCAGGCAAAGGACTTACCAGCACCCCCTTGTATATATCCTGAGACCAATTAATCTCTTCTTTCTGTTTCTTCTTTTTTTTCTTTCTCTTTCTTTCTTTTCACTTTGGTTTGCTCCTTTTGCATTACACTTTACAATGCTAAGCATGACCAGAGATGTAATTTTTTGTAACACGCTGTGTTGTTTGTGGAAAAGGAATGCCCTTTCTAATTTAGACAAGTAATTCTCAGTAACACTGCTCATTAAGCAACTTGTATACGTTGTTGCAGCGGATCCTCTGAAACCTGTATATATGCCTGTGTTCCTAACAAAGAAGGAGCGGAAAAAACTGCGGAGGCAAAACCGGCGTGAAGCCTGGAAAGAAGAACAGGAGAAGATACGACTTGGTCTTGAACCACCACCTGAACCTAAGGCAAGTTTCATCCTGTGTTGCTGAATTTGTTTGCATTCAAAGTACTGTGGATCAGCTTTATTGCTTTGTCACCAATCACCAGAGCTGGTTTGCGCAATATGTTTTCTGTTCCCATAAATTAAAAAATAATATTGAGAATAGCTCTTCGAGTCTTAGAATGGTGATCCTGTAGGGATTTGTGTATAGCCATGGTTGATTCAGTTTACCAAGGGAGGGATTTAAGGTTTCATTGTGACATACATATAGATTGCATTACTCTAAATTTTGGAATTGTATAATCTTGTAGGTGTTTCCTAGTGTTGCAGAGACAAGTGCCACCTTAATTGGAGTTTAAAAATTCCAAAGATTGTAGTGTATAGGGTTATGCTATGCCATATCCATTGTCTCAGGTGTACTGGGTGTACAAAATGTTTCTGCTGTACTTGTACTCCAACTTGCACGTATCTTATTACCACAGTGACAGATATATATTTTGTTTTTAGGCCATTGATCTTGATAGTAAGAATAGTAAAAGAAATTGCCAATGCAGTGATACCCTTAAAAAAAAAAAAAAAAGGAGTAGGCTGAACTCTGAAATGTCAGGGTGTCTAACAGTGGACAGTGTCTGGTACTGATCTCAGCAACACTGATATGCTTAAGAGACACAGATTTTCTTATGTCTTTTTTAACTAGAGAGTAAGATCAAATAAATAGATTGAAGTAGTATGTTCTTACATTATGAACAAATTACTTTTCGTGACAAATGTTTTGTTTCTCTACGTCATGGTTATCTCTGTGTGTAGAGATCACAGTTGTGTCTTCCAGTAATAGGGTTAAAATCATGTGCAAGCCTTGATATGTGTAGTGAATGAAAAGTGAACGCTAATAATCAGCATAAAACTTAGAAAATGTCACCATACATTTATATTTTTGTTTTTATGTTAATTTCATATAAGACTCTCCTTTCCATTCTTGTAGCTGAGGATACCAAATTTGATGCGAGTATTAGGGACAGAAGCAGTTCAGGATCCAACCAAGATAGAAGCCCATGTTCGAGAACAGATGGCTAAGCGCCAGAAGGCTCATGAAGCAGCAAATGCTGCGAGAAGACTGACTGCTGACCAAAGAAGAGAAAAGAAAGTGCGAAAATTAAAGGAGGACACTACACTGGGTGTCACTGTATCTGTATATAGGTACAAAATATTTAGTTTTATTTTGTCATTTCCATACACCTCATTTAACATATTAATATATGAAACAACCTTTGTCTGTATTGCAGGGTAAAGGAATTGTCTAATGCATCAAAAAAATTCAAAGTAGAAACAAATGCCAAGCAGCTTTTTCTAACAGGCTGTGTAGTATTATTTAAAGACTGCAATGTTGTGGTTGTGGAAGGTGGACCAAAGCAACAGAAGAAATATAGAAGGTAAGTAGCAACCTGTGGTACCATGTTTCTAGTTATTATAGACCAACATCTTAAAATCTGAGGTCAGCAGTCTTTGTTCACACCTGGAAAACATTCCATAAATCCCTCATTGCATATGCCAATGGAGAATCATTCATAGAACATTGGATGTATCTGTGAATGTAATAGAATTATATTGTGCTGTGGAGTACCTGTAATGTGAAATATAGTACTGAACAGAGAGTATTTATCTACAATGTGGCTTTATGCCTAAACTGTGGAGGAAATTTTGAAGGGCATTTCATAGAAAATTTTCTGGAAGTGTAGTGCCTTACAAATCCACACATTACACATCTAGCAAAGTTCCATTTAAATGGATCTTTACTACACAAAAGGAAAACTCAAATAAGATATGAAATTATGATATTAGTGCTTGATTAGAAGAATCCTGAGGAAGTTGTTACATCCCTTGGTTTTTCAATGTGAATGTCAAGAAATACAGTCCACACTGCAACCTTGGACATTGCTTAAGTTATGATGGCAGTAAGGTGGTGATAAAATTTGTGTACTGTATGACTTGGCCCTTTGTTTGAAGTGGGATATCATATACTGAAGGTGATGCAATAATGACAGGCTCACTGCAGGCCAATACAGTATGATGGTGACTTAGCATACTGTGTCATCTGTTTCTCAGTCAAAATAAAATAGCCACTGTAGGCAGAAATCTTATGGGCTTTTAAAATGTTTTACTGGTTTATCCAAGTACAACCAGGAAGTAAATATTATACTTCTGGGCCTGCTGGGGAACACTGCATTGTCTATGAGTGGAAAATTCCTTGTTATTGAAGAAAGGGCAAGATTTTAACACTTTGCTGTGTTATCCTGTGTAAAATGATATAAACATTTCACTGTCCCATTCTGGTTCCATGGCTAAAACAAAACTGGTGAATTGATCACTTCTGTTGAAGTAAGGGGTGAACCCAGTATTTCTTCCTTGTTACCTTCATGAGTCATCTCATCCACTTGATAAATATGTCCTCTTTGATGACATTTTTGTACTGAAGCAGTGCATATCACCCAAACGGATCACCTAGAGTGTGCAAAGCAGATACTGTGTCATATCTCATACTGTTGCCTTGCCAATTGTCGTGTGTGCGAATGGCCTGATGTTACGATCCTACAAAATAACAGTTACACAGTATTCTGCCTTTGGATTATGGGAGCACATCTAAAAAGAATGGGCTTTTGCTCTTCTTTCACAACATTCAATAACTTCTTCCAGTGACAAATTGAAACGCCATCTAATTGGGTATGTCAAATGTCCAAGGACAGCAATAATCAGCTTTGGATATGTCCATCTTTTGGTTGGAAAAGGCTAAAAATATTCAGCACACAAAGCAAAAGCTGTTGTGATGTATTTTATGCTGGTGAGAGGTATGCAGGTCATGTCACTGCCTGTTGAAACTAGTAACATAAATATGATGACTGAATCTTCCTTTGTAGGTTAATGCTCAACAGGATAAAATGGGAAGAAGACACAGTAAAGCACAGTGATGGGGTTGAATCACCTAACAAATGTGTCTTAGTGTGGGAGGTAAGATGCCTTTTGTTCTAAAAGAATGTGTGTGCCTCTGAGGGAATTCAAGATCATAGTCTTCTGGGATGTGATGCTTTGCGGTCTGGTAATTGGGTGCCAGTGCTCTGGGGGAAGTTAAGATGACTTTCCTGCCCTGCAGATGGACTCATCACATTCTTCTGAAACATTGTACCCATGTGTCAGGCTTGCTTTTTCCCCAGTAATTTGTTATACTGTAGTGCTTTGACATTAATTAATTGTTAGCATTTACATAAATGACATTGAAATACAGCAAGAATTTAACTGTACAATACCATGCTGCTGTACTTAACTGGGTGCCAGCTCGCATTATCAGTATAGTGACCCGGCCATGGGCTGGACACCTGAGACAATTTCTGGGGCCCACCCAGCCTTATACAGTGGGTACTGGGGCTCATTCACTGGGGATAAAATGGCTGGGGCTTGAAGCTCAGCAGTCACTTCCTTGTAGTACTGAGCTTAAGAATGTGTGGAGCTATACCTATATTCTCACATATGCCCATATGGCATGCATAGAGAGAAATTTATGTATACTTTTTACCTTAGTGGACTAACTCCATGCAGCAGAGTCCTTGGGAGAATATGATAATCACTAAATCAAGAAAGTCCTTACCTTTTTTTGGAACCCAAAAGCTTATTGCCAGGGTCAAAAGTGCCCACCAGTGTAGCCAGATGAATTCAGTCTCTACTATCCCAGTCTCTCTAGCATCTAGTTTAATATTTTCTTCCTATCTGTGCCTACATCTCCCTTTTGTTTTATTGTAGTCTGCTTTATTAGTAACTGAAATTCTTGGGCACACCTAATGTTTATAAACATCCTTTTTCATATTTCTTTTTGTTGCATTCTCTCTCCCTAAGAATTAAGTTGATTTGGGGTAATTAAATACAATAAAATTGTCGTAAGTTGGTATATGTTCTCATTACTAATTTTTTAATTGCTCCTGTTATAAATTTTCATCCATTATTATTTACAGTAAAACTTCAGTTTATTGTTTCCGAGTGTTACATCCATTATACATTGTTTATATGGGCAATTTTTTGGACCAGAAGTGAACAATGCATGCAGAAAAATTACACATGTGGGAACGGTGGATAGAGGTTTCACTTGTTTATCTACTTATTTGTGACTTATTTAACACCATGCGAAGATTCTACTGGGAGATTTTAATGAAAAAGTGGGGAGAGAGAATATTTTTGAACTGACAATTGGGAATGAGAGTCTACATCAGGGTAGCAATGATAATGGTGTTAGTAAATTTTGCCACATCAAAAAATGTAGGTGTTAAAGAGCAAAATGTTCCTGCACTGAAATATTCATAAGTACACCTGGCTCTCTTTTGATGGGAAGATTCACAACCAAATTGATCACATATTGATAGATAGGAGACAGCATTCAAGAATACTGGATGTATGAAGTTTCAGGGGAGCTGAATGTGCTACTGATCACTATCTGGTGGTTGCAAAAGTTAGGGAAAGATTGGCAGGAAGTAAACAAGAAGCACAGAAGTTTGATGGGGAAAGATTTAATCTCAGGAAGCTAAATGAGCTGGAGGTTAGGAAACAGTATTAGATTGAGATTACAAGCAGGTTTGCACCTTTGGAGAACTTAAGTGATGGCAAGGACATAAACAGGGCTTGGGAGAACATAAAAGAGAACATCAAAACCTCAGTCAAAGAGAGTCTGGGTCAGCATGAATTGAAGCAGCATAAACCATGGTTTGATGAAGAATGTTTAGGTTTTTTAGATCAAAGGAAGCAGGCTAAAATGCAATGGGTACAGGATCCAAGCCAAAGCAATGTAGATAATCTGAACAATATAAGATGTGAAGCTAGCACACATTACAGGAACAAAAAGAAGGAATATCTGAAAGCTAAAATTGAGGAACTTGAAACAAACAGTAAGATCATAAACATTAGGGACTTGTATAGGGGCATCAGTTACTTTAAAAAGGGTTACCAGCCTAGAACTAATATAAAAAAGGATGAGAAGGGTGATATGGTTGTAGACTCCCACAGTATTTTGGCGAGGTGGAGGAACCATTTCTCTCAGCTGTTGAATGTATGTGAGGTTAATGGTGTTAGGCAGACAGAAACACACACAGCAGAACCACTAGTGCCTGAACCAGGTGCCTTTGAGTTTGAGTTGGCAATTGAAAAGCTAAAAAAGTCACAAATCACCAGGTATTGATCAAATCCCAGCAGAATTTATTAAGGCAGGGGGTAGAACAATTCACTATGAGATCCATAAACTTATTATTTCTATTTGGAGTAAGGAGGAATTGGCTGAGGAGTGGAAGGAGTCGATCATTGTACCTATCTATAACAAGGGTGATAAAACAGACTGTAGTAATTATAAGGGCATATCACTACGTACAAAATTTTATCCAACATCCTGCTGTCTAGGTTAACTCCATAGGCAGAGGAAATTATTGGGGATCATCAAAGTGGATTTTGATGCAACAGGTCAACTACTGATCATATATTCTGCATTTGTCAAATACTTGATAAAAAATGGGAATACAATGAAGCAGTGGATCAGCTTTTTATAGACTTCAAGAAAGCTTATGATTCAGTTAGGTGGGAGGTCTTGTATAATAATCTGCTTGAGTTTGGTATCCCCTGAAACTCTAAGGCTAAAAAAACGTGTCTGACTGAAACATAAAGCAGAGTCCAGCTAGGCAAGAATTTGTTTGACATGTTTCCTGTTAGGAATGGTGTGAAACAAGGAGATGCTCTATTGCCATTGCTTTTCAACTTTACTTTAGAGTACACCATTAGGAGGGTTCAGGTAAACCAGGATGGCTTGAAATTAATTGATACACATCAGCTTCTGGTTTGCGCTGATGATGTTCATATATTGGGAGGAAGCATACATACTATACAGGAAAACACAGAAGCTTTGGTAGTAGCTAGTAAGGAGATTGGTCTAGAAGTAATTGCTGATAAAACTAAATGTCATATCTTGAGTTCAGAATGCAGGACGAAGTCACAGTATAAAGATTGATAATGGTTCCTTTGGAAGGGTAGAAGAGTTCATATATTTGGGAACAACCTTAACAAATCAAAATTCTATTCAAGAAGAAATTAAGAACAGATTGAAATCAGGGAATGCTTGCTATAATTCAGTGCAGAATCTTTTGTCTTCTAGTTTGCTATCCAAAAATTGAAAGATTATGATACACAGAACTATAATTTTGCCTGTTGTTTTGTATGGGTGTGAAACTTGGTCGCTGACATTGAGGGAGCTGCGTAGGCTAGGGGTGTTTGAGAATCAGGTGTTGAGGAGAATATTTGGTCCTAAGAGGGACGAGATAACAAGGGAGTGGAGAAAACTACATAATGAGGAGCTTAATGATCCGTACTCCTCACCCAATTTTGTTTGGGTGATAAAATCAAGGAGAATTAGATGAGCGGGGCATGTAGCATGTATGGGGGAGAAGAGAGGCGTATACAGGGTTTTAGTGGGGAGACCTGAGGGAAAGGGAATACTTGGGAGACCCAGGCATTGATGGGAGGATAATATTAAGATTGATCTTCAGGAAGTGGGATGTGGGGATATGGACTGGATCAGGCTGGCTCAGGACAGGGGCAGATGGCAGGCAGTTGTGAATGTAGTAATGAACCTTCGGGTTCCGTAAAATGTGGAGAATTTCTTGACTAGCTGAAAATCAGTTAGCTTCTCAGGAAGGATACTGCTCCATGGAGTGAGTGAGTTTGTTGTTATCTTTGACTGTATGTTGTCAAACCTGTTATTATTAAACAATCGCTTCTATTGTATTTATTAACATCATTCTTTGTCAAGGTCTGGAGTCCCCCCCCCCCCCCCCCCCCCCC
>Ga0209629_10002250_pt1 | contig 12979 bp, 14 predicted proteins | sample TergutCu122P5_FD_187286 | JGI IMG/M metagenome (GOLD analysis project Ga0209629, IMG submission 187286) | Cubitermes ugandensis P5 segment gut microbial communities from Kakamega Forest, Kenya - Cu122 P5 (SPAdes) (version 2) | ecosystem: Host-associated > Arthropoda: Insects > Digestive system... | reverse complement strand
TTCGCGGTCATGGCAATTTTCAGGTGACCCCTTTTGATTCCGGGTTCGGTTGGGACGACAAGACCGCGTCGCTTATCCTGCCGAACATGACGATCAGTGACGGCTCCGTGTTCGATCATGGTTTCCATCTGGACACCGCCCCGTTCGGTTCCCTGACCGTTCGTCATGCCGAACCGTTGACAAGCGAAGACCGGCAAATGCTTCAGTCATTTCAGGAGGAGACACCGCTGGTTTTGGTCATCCTTGTTTCACTTCTTCCCGGGTTATTCGCTCCCTGTTATTGCATGGAACCTCCTCAAACTGTGGTTGTGGGAACAAACATTGCACTGGTCAGCCAATTGTTCCGGTTGTTAAATCTCCCTGTTTCCATGAAATCCATGACGCCAACATTGGATGTTTATTCCCACACGCACCGCTGTCCGTATTTGGTGAAAATTGCCTCTCCTTCAGCATGTTCGAAAAAGAAAGATCATGTGCGATGGGTGGACTCGGCAGGTCTTCAGGGATGCGGCTATGTTTCATCGTCGTTGTCAAACGCCCTTTCAAGAATGACGTATGGCAAAGCGAACCTGCTTTTACTCCCCGAAACACGATCTTACCGTGGAATCAATGAATATCTGTCCGACGTTTATCTCAAATGTTTTGTTTCGCTCCTGCGGCATTTCAGCAGGCATGTGTTGGAAACCGGTAAATCACCTGCCGTTGGAAATGCCGACATCCTGGACGAGGGGATGCGTTATGTCAAGTCGGAACTCGGATTGCCCGTTTCTCAATCAATGGTCATTGAAGGGGATTCGAATCCCACCCTGTTTTTCTGCGATTACGTCAACCTTCTCGTCCGAAACAAGAGCCTGACGGTCACGGAATCCGGCAACACCATACTCCTGCCCGTTACGGAATTGGCGGAATGCTTTCGCAATGATGTCGGGATATTCGATTTCGACCGGATACGAACGATGCTGATGCGAAGTTCGTTAGGAAAGGAATATGACGTGTCCCGTCACTGTCTTGCACTGAACCGGGAACCGTTCGAGGCGAACCGGGAGCGACTTGAACAAATCTACTCGCCATTTTTGCGTCGGGCAACAACCTAAGAAAGCATGGACGTAAGATTCTGCCTTACGGATTCTTAATTTTTATTTGCAGCGGAGTAAGCAGTGTCCGGTGCCTTTTTCATTTTGTCCGTATTTCCAAATCCTTTGTTATACCGGAACATCATGTAAATCAGTATCCCGCCGTAGATGATTTGACGCATGTTGGCGGCAATGGCATTTGGCATCCCGACAAAACGCAAGGCTTCCGGCAGCAGGACAAGAAATGCCGCCGCAATGACACAGCCCCAGAGATTCTGCATCCCGCCGATAATCACAATCGAAAGAATAAAAATGGATTCCGTCACCGTGAAACTTGTCGGGTCGATGTAACTGATGTAGTGAGCGTATAGAGTCCCTGGCACGGCGGCAAGCATCGCACTGACCGTGAAAGCAATCACTTTCGACAGATACACGTTTTTGCCCAGCGATTGCGTGAAAATTTCGTCTTCGCTCAATGCCCGTAACGCCCGACCGAATGATGAATCCGTCAGCTTTTTCAGCAGGTAGAAAATGATCGTAACAAAGAATATCGTCAAGAGCAAAAACGACCATTTGCTGCTGATTTCGACGCCGAACAAATGAATGCCTGGTATGCCGGGAATCCCAAGCGGTCCGCGTGTCAAACTCATCCAGTTGTTCATCAACGCAAAGACAATCGCCTGAATACCCAGCGTGCAGATGATGAAATAGTCGTCGATGGTTCGCAGTGCGATGGCCGAGACAAGCAACGCCAGCACGCCGCTCAAGATCATGGCGATGGGCAGCACGAGCAAAAACGGAATTTGGTGATTGACCGAAAGCAATGCGGCGGTGTACGCTCCGACACCATAAAACCCGGCGTGTGCAAGCGAAATCATCCCGCCGAACCCCGCCGAGAGGCTCAGGCTTTGAGTGAGCATGACGTAAATGCCGATCAGGATCAACAGGTGCAGGAGGTATTCCATGTCAAATTTCGATTTTCTTCAATCGTTTGCCGCTGAAGCCGAGCGGCCTTGCGATCAGGAACAGAATCAGGATGATGTACGCGACCGCATCCATCCATTGGCTGCCGATGTGATACGCCGCGAGATGTTGCGACGTTGCCAGCAATAACGCCCCGCCGACCAGCCCCCAATGGCTCCCGACGCCGCCGATAATCATGGCCACCACGCCGTAGAGTAACCAGTTGAAACCCATTGTTGGCGTCATATCCGTGTCGAAAGCGATCAAGATTCCCGCCACCGCGACCAGTGCCGAACCGATTGCGAATGCCTGGAGAATAACGGTGTTGGAATGAATGCCGGTGATGTTACTCAATTCCGGGTTGCTTGCCACAGCACGGATATTTCGCCCAACGCGACTGAATTTCATCAACAACACACAGGCGACAAACAGTGTGAGGCAAACGGCAATCGTGATGATTTGAATGTCGGTGATGTACGCCCCGAAAAACTGATGCCCCACTTTAACTTCGCCGGTTCGGACGCTTTTCGTGTCGTCGCCCCACAGCATGGAAATCACGTTTTGCAGCACGGTATAAAGCCCCAGTGAGGCAATCATCAGCACCATCGGCGAAGCGTTGCGTCTGCGAAGCGGTTTATATAATGCGACTTCGGACAACATGCCAACGCCCGTAGCACAAACAATCGCCGACACCACTGAAAGCGAAACGGGAAACTGTAACTGTCGGGAAAAGAAAAACGTGAAATACGCGGCAAATGTCAGCGTAACGGCGTGGCCGATGTGGAAAAAGCGGGAGGGGTAGTAAGTCAGCAGAAAAGATGTGGATATTAATAAATAGATGCTAAATGTAATCAGGATGAAGCAGATCATATTATTACAACAAATGAATTAAACCTGCATGTTTGCAAGCATTGTAACTAAATACGTCTTTACTTTATCCTTATCAATGCCGACGTGTTTTCTTTTTTCATACTCAATAAACGTTTCCTCAAGATTGTTCATTACATTATCTTCCAAAAAATCTTTTGTTGTATAAAGACTTTTGAGTTTAAGAAGCCCTTCAAATGGTCGTTTTTTCTTATCAATTTCAGATGGTGAAAAAGTAAGCCTAATCTCTGCGTTTTTTGAGTTGGGTGCTGCTGAATTGGGTTTGCCAAGAGTTAAACAAACGGTTTTATCAATAATAATAAATTCTTCTCCAGATTTCTCTTTTTTCGTATCCCACCACAAGAACAACAAATCTTTGTGAAGATTCAGGTATTCTTCAAATATTGAAGTTGATTTCTTATTTTTGGCCTTTATCGGCCAAAAACACGTCCAACTGAATACGGATTTCTTGGGAGTAGTGCTTGTCGCTGAAGAATTGTTGCTTATCGTTTGCCATATATCTTCAATAAGTTTCAGTCGAAAAGAACGTAGTGCTTCTTCTGACAAAACTATAATCTTGTTTCTATTATTATTTTTAATTAAAGGACGCGATTCTATCATTTTGATAGCTCGTTGCAATTCTCTATATGCCTTGGGATCAGTTCTTTGGTCGTAAGGATTTTTGGGAAGTGTCATCAACAATTCATCACGTGCATAGCTGACAAATGATGCTACCATACCGATAAAAGTATAATTAGAATGTTCTTCATTATTGGTTACGTATAACCATTCATCGTTTTCTTTTTTTTCAAGTTGAGTACTCGATATATGTTCTTCAATTGCACAACACATTCGATCCTTATTTGGAAATTTAGGACATTTTGTCCAGTTCTCTTTACGAAAATCGTTTATTTTGTAAAGTTCTAAGGATGTGAAAACAATAATAATTAGAACAACCAATACTATAACGAACCAGCCATTATAAAGCTGATATAATCCTTGTAACGGTAAGGAAGTGGTAGCCTTCAAAAGACCGACAATAGACACCAATAAAACTAACAATGATCGGATTATTTCTACAAAGGTCTTTGTATTAAGCCATCGAAGGTCAATTTTATTAAGTAATCTTTTCATTACAAATCCTCCTCTTGATAGCTATTTCCCCTTACGACGTACAATGTGTAAGACTTTGAAACGACATTTCGATTCTCGTCCCATTGAATCAATCCCGTGGCACCATTGACGCCTTCTTTGTACGAATTGAATTTATCTTTTATGGACGTGCCATCAACGGCACCGTCTTCTACAGCTTTTGCCACAAGTATGATGGCATCGCGTGCTACAGTCGCATTGATGTCAGGGTTGTAGCCATATTTTGCATAAAATACCTTTTTGAACTCTTCAAAAATCGCGTTATCCGGCTGTGTCGGCAATGTGAAACGCAACCCTTGCATGAGGTCAATCACTTCATCTCTGTACAAATCCTTATTGCTGAACGTGTCTCCGCCAAATAACGCAACGTCAACATTCAATTCTTTGATTTGTTTCAATGCCGGAATTGTTTCTGTGGGATGTAAAATCAAGAGCAATGCTTCGGGTTGCCTGTTTTTAATCTTTAGCAAAATTGATCTTATGTCTGTTTGACCAACTCCACAAGTTTCCCGAATAAGAACCTCACCACCCAATTTTTCAAACGACTTTTGAAATTCCGCTGACAGTTCATTTCCCCAGGAATCATTCAGGTGAAGGACTGCAACTTTGTTAAAGTTTCTCTCTTTCATTTTTTGAGCCAAAACCGTCCCTTGATAAGCACTTGTGGGAGTAATGAGAAAGACGTATTCCTTGTCTTTCGTAATTTGGTTACCATCTGCAATAGGTGGCAATAATATGACCTTGTTATCATTGCATATTTTTCCGATGGTCATTGCCAGTTCGGTAGAGGTTGTCATGGCAACGGATAATTTTTGCTTTGCCATTTCATGTTGCAAAACCGTAACAGCCTCTTTCGATGACAATTTGTCATCTTGGTAAATGACATTGATTTTATCCCGTGTATCCTTGTCTATTTGGTCAAGACCGGCTTCAAAGCCGTCTTTCAGTAATTTGCCATACGTTGCGGCGTCTCCTGTCAGAGGAAGGCTTATCAGCACATTGACTTTATCGAGCTTGTGATTGCATTGACTGTTACAGCCAACAAAAAACAGCATCATGCCTGCCAACAAAAAAGTCATCATATTCTTTTTCATAACGAAACCCATTAATTATTTGCCTAAAAACTTCTTCACCATGTGCAATTTATTACCAAAAAGTTCCGTATCTTCGTGATAAAATGCGGAAAAAATCGTTGGATATTTTCTTATCAGTTCATTTTCTTCAATTGAAAACACTGGTATATGCGGTGGAAAAATAAATTCAGAAATGGTGTCTTCATCAAAGGCCAAATTGTTTAACATTCTTTTTGTCAAAGTAGTGCCCGACAATGGAGACAACTGATAAAAATCGATAACAATGTTGTCGTACCTCGTTAATCTTTCGATAACACTAAAAGTATCCAATAACTGTTGTTCGTTTTCATCAGGGAATCCCCATATAAAACTTGCTGTCACATCAAATTTTGCCGTAGCGTATTTGATGCGAGAGAATATGTCATCAGCCGATAGGATTTTACCAAACGCTACCAATTGTTCTGTATTTCCTGACTCAACACCGACAAATACACCGGCACATCCTGAATCCGCCATTAAATCAACGTTATCTTTTGTTAAACTTTTCAACCCAAAATAACACGCCCATTTCTTGGTTGGAAATTGTTTTTTAAATGAATGGCAGAACTCTTTTAATCTGTCATCTGATAACCCGAAATTATCGTCAACAAAATTGACTATTTCGCATTTTGTGCTTTCAAAAAGACAATTCAACTCTTCAAAAACTTTATCTAAAGGTCGAATACGTAAAACACCGCCCAACGTACTATTGATCGAACAAAACTCGCATCGAAAAGGGCATCCTCTTGAAGAAGAAAGCTCAAACTTATTGTATTTTTCATGCTCAAACAAACCGTAATTGATTCCGGGGATTTCACTTGCCTGCAATCGTTCAAGTGTATTTTTCCCTCGAAAAACATCCGTTCCTTTTCGGCCTGATACGTTTGATGACAATTTAAGCAAGTCACTTTGATCCGAATCCAGCCACTGTAAAAGATTCCACAGAACATGTTCACCTTCGCCTTCAACACAATAATCAAAGCAAGTAAAAGTATTGATTAGGTCGCTTGATAAATTTGAAGCGGATGGTCCTCCAATGATAATGGTTTTATTTTTTCTGTGCCTTTTTAACTCTTGCACTGCCAAAATCACTTTGGGCAAGATGGAATCCCAAACTGAAATTCCAATAATTTCCTCTTCTATGGTCAGCAAGTACTCGGACACAGCCTTGACGGTAAAATTGTTACAATTAACATCCGTCGCAATATCGTAAATATGGGTTTTGACTTCACGGGTATTTAAAAAACTTGCAATGGACATTATCCCCAAAGGTGGCGAATAGACATCAACTTCTTTGGGATAGCACACATTGATTAAAGCGATTGTCGGGGGCATATTTTTGTACGAGTATGATTTTCGCGGTACAACGCAATACAGTGTTATGTCGGTATGGTTTTTCTGTCAATTTTCAAAAAAGTGCTGGGGCTTGTCAAGTCGTTTGCCGATGGTAAGATCAGGAATTTTGTTGCTTTAACAGTTCTTGATTGTAGTTTTGTTTTCAAATAAGGTGTGTGTATGATTAAGGTTAATGAAAAGTTGTCGTTTTACTTGAATCTTGTAAAACCGGTTGAAGGAACGAATAAAGTTAAAATCAGTTCGTTTCGACAACCTTGTTTTGACAAAACCGACCACGAAGTGGTAAAACAACTTATTTCAGAGCAAACCGCGACAAAAAGTAAAAATGAATAAGTCTAATACAGGAAAACTGCGTGCTTTGCGGGCATTCTAACGCCCGCTTTTGTTTTTCTTGACTCATTGCGAAACATCTAATTGATTACCGAGTCAATTTCTTTGTGAGTTAGTTTAGCAGCCCCCAATTTCAAATGAATCTCTTTATAACCAAACGCATCCAACACCGCCTTCCTATGCTCGACGATAACAAACGTCACGCCGGTTTCATGCAGCGTTTTCAGGCATTTTACCAGGATTGCCGTATTCTCCACATCGACGCCTGCAAAGGGTTCGTCCAGTAACATCAGTTTTGGCGAATGAGTCAGCACAATACCAAAGGCAAGCAACTGTCTTTCGCCGCCGCTTAAATGGAACGGTGTGCGTTTTCGCAAGGTCTCAAGTCGCGGCAACAGTTCAAACACGTTTTTTATCCGCTCTTTGGCGTTCGGCTTGGGGTAAATCCCAGCCGACGTGAGCAGGTTTTCTTCGACGGTGAAATCGTCGAACACGTTTTTCTTTTGCGGCATATACACAATGCCGCTTTGTATCATCGCCGAAACAGGCAATGCGGTAATGTCTTTGTCCTCGAACGTTATTTTCCCTTCCGGCGTCCAGGGTTTCAACAAGCCATAAATCGTCTTCAAAACCGTGCTTTTGCCCGATCCGTTGCCGCCAGTCAGCAAAACCACATCGCCTTGTCCAACCTTAAACGACACATCGGTCAAGACCTGTTTTTTACCGTAACCGGTAGTGATATGTTCCACATTCAGCATACCACAACACCGTTTTCCAGTTGAAAAGTTTGGTCGCTCGTCGCGTCAATGTATTTTGTGTTGTGCTCGATTTGCAAAATCGTTTTACCGTTCTGTTTCAACTCACGAACTAACGCCGTGATTTTCTCCTGATTCACCGTGTCGATTCCGGCAACAGGTTCATCAATCAGCAGCAAATCAGCATCGTTGGCAATACAACAACCGAGCGTCAACAGCTTTTGTTGTCCGTAGGAAATCTCGCCTGCCAGTTCACCCCGTTTTTCCCACAAGGAAATCTTTTCCAAAATCTCGCCGACCCGTTTTTGTTGCTGTTGCGTTGGGAAGGCGAACATTTTCTTCTCCAACGCCAGCAGGATATTTTCATAAGCCGTCAGTTGTGTCGCCAGCCGCAAATCCTGAAATGTTCTCCCGATACCCGAACGGTTGATTTTGTATGGTGCCAGCTTCGCAATTGACTTCCCCTGAAACCGGATTGTCCCGCTTGTCGGCTTCAGGAACCCGGAAATAATATTGAGTAACGTCGTTTTGCCGGAACCGTTACCCCCTTTGAGCGTATAGACCAACCCCTTTTCCAAACAGAGATTTATTCCGTTCAGAATTCGTACATCTCCGAAAAATTTGATGATTTCATTTAAAATCAGCATTGTAATTGCGTATTTCGTGTATTACAAGTGAAAATATTTCATAACAAAAAAATTAATTTGTGAGAGAAAATTTGACACCATAGAAATATGTACACAACGTATTTCTACTTTATTTTTCAAATTCTCGTAGATTTTCGCCCCATAATTTTCAGATGCTACTAAAATTCACATAAATTTTCAAGAGCGTTACAGATGGTCATCAAAAAATCTTGGCTCTATTCCGATTCCGAGTTGATGAGAAGTTTTGGTGTGAAGTGTGCCTAATTTCACATGAAAACACATTAAAATACATAGAACAATGGGGTTGCGTGTGATTTCTTGGAAAAATAGGTAATGTTCTTTTAGGATTTTATGTCACTGACAACCCATCAACCCGGAACAGGAATAGAGCCAAAGAAAATTCGTTTCTGCAAAGATCACGCCCGTTTACAACCATTTGCCTTCATTTGCAATCTCTGTGAGTTCGGCCCGGACCGATTCGGCGAGTCCCGCCGCGGTACATCCGAGCCTTTTGATTGATGCCAACTGTTCGAACAGAGCGGCTTGTCGTGATTCGACGTACTCGTTGACTTCTTCCGTTCTCGACGCCTGTTCACGGAGGACATCGTCCCCGAACTGGCCGAGATCGCCATAGACCGCATCCTCCCGTGCGAACGCAAGGACGGCGGGGGGTGACATGAGTCCTTCCATTTTCAAAATGGTCCGGCACCAGGCGACGATTTGCGGGTCGAACAAATCCCCTTCTTCCGGCGGCCAGATCAGCATCGCTTCCATGACCGCCCAGGCCAGGTCTTCCGCGTCGACCGGTTCGGAATACGACCAGTCGGTCCCATCTCCGAGCAACCCATGCACCGTGAACAGAAACGACGGCAGAGATCGCGTGAGCGCATCGGAATGCAAGACGGCAAGAGCCGCCATGAGCTTGCCAAGATTATCATTTGGAATTGGGCAGCCAAACTGTGCGGAAAATTCATGACGAAACGCCTCCGGGGTCCGGACATTCCCTTCGTCATCCACGATGTTGGTCCCGAACCGGTCCACGGCGATCACGAGCAACGTGGTCGCAAAGACTTCATCACTTTGAATCAGTTCCGCCAGGTTCAATCGTCACCGCCGAGATACTTGTGCGTGATGCGGTAGTAATAGCGTTGATCCGGTTTCTTTTCAATCGCACCGGCCGGCGATGCGGAGGGCGTTCCTTCCGCGTCGCAACTGACGGGGATGCCGCGTTCGGTGATTCCCGCGGCGAGAAGTCCTTCCCGTGAGACCAGCCGGATTCCTTCCGACACCAAAGCCGGGTCCATCGCAAAAGAATACGCCTTTTCCGGGGACTCGGCCGAGACCAGGAATTCCACGGTCATCTCGTTCGCATCCATTTTGTTTTTGACCAGTGTGACTTTTTCGACCAAAACCCCTTCCGTTTGGGGCGTGTCAATTTCGGCGGACATCATCATGGACATCAGGGTAACCTCTTTCCTGGGGTGAATGAAAATTAACGGACGACCTCACGGACCGATCCGGCGAGATCGTGATAACGGACATGATACCGAACGATCCCCGCCGCCTCTTTGACGAGTCGTGCCTTGTCTTCGGAACATTCGGCCAATTCCCGGCGTGCCTCGTCCAGGACACTCCGGTCGACCGGTTCGGCGTTCTTTTTGGCGGCACAACTCCGGCAAATTTGCTGGAGTTTCGATTCCAAAGCACGGATCGCGTGCATGACGGGGAACAGTTTTCCGATCCGGACGATGCGTGCCCAACGAAACAGGACATCGTCCGTGATCGAAAGCGGGGGCGCATTCCCATTCGGTGATTGGGAAAAGAACGACCCGCCCTGTTTCCGGAACGTGGAAGTCATGCGATTGGAATCGGTTCGGGATGTGGATTGACCGCAGCACATAGGTGTTATTCGTAAGATTTCAATTGTTCAAGATCACGCTGATCCTGTTCGAGTCGCCGGACCGCCTGGCTGATCCATTCGATGGATTGGGCCACGAAGTCCCGGTTCGGCAGAAGGATGTCGATCGTGCTTCGCCGGAAAAACGGGAGTTTGTGCGTATGCACATTTGGACTCCGCTGTTCCGGCTTTGGTCGATACGGAAGCCAGGCGGGGCGGTTGTTTTCATCCGTGTCCCGGACATAAACGGCGTTTTCCTGCGCGGCATACAAAAGGGTTCCAACCTCGCAGGTTTTCGGATCGACTTCATCAGTCACGGCAACCCCGACCGGATATTCCGCCATATCCTCCACCGAGCAGACGGTATGAAAACTTTCACGCATCCGCCGCTCAAACGTATTCGGCGGCTCGACCCCGCACAGAAACAAGGCAACCGGCTGGTCGTTTTCGTCCCGGGCATGGATGACCACCCTTGTCTGGCCGGGCGAGACCGGGCGTTTCACTTCGGCGGTCAGAACCGACAGGCGAATCATGCTCCGTCCCCTTGCACGATCTGGCCGGTCGTGGTCCGAACAAACGGATTAACAGTGTCCGCACCCGCCGCCTCTTTTTTTTTAACAAGCCCGGTGTTGGAATCTTGGACCGGCTCCACGGCAGGTGGGGTGATCTCCACGAGAACCGCTTTTGAGTTTTTGAGGGCCGTTTCCAACAGGTCACTTGCGATCCCGTCCGGCGGCGTGATGTCGCTGACCCATTTCGGTTCGGGGAGCGGGCAGTTCGTCGTCCCCATCGCCAGCTTGTTGAACCCGCTCCGTTCGTTCGGGACGATTCGGCAGCCGCAGACGGTGCAGCCGTCGTTCATAAAATGCTCGCAAGGACGACAGACCCGGTAATACAGGTGGTTGATGTCATGGACATTCCTGAACGGGCGGCCCCGGGTCAGCCATTGGGCTTCGGCGGAAAGGAACGAGGCCGCTTTCCGGACAAAGGAGGGGTTGGTTGCAACCGGTTCGGGTGTTTCGACGGACATGAAAATCTCCAAATCGTCAGGGGATGAATATCTGGGTCAGTATACCGATTTCTTCAATCGGAAATTTCCGGATCGGTGCGACGGCGAGAAATTTCGTGCCTGACTCGCGCGGGACGTGGAGAAAGTAATCGCTTTGATCGCGCCGGTAGGTGATCGTCAGGAGCGGCGGTTCGTTCGTATCAATCAGGAATGAATCGGACCGCCAGACCCCCAGGTCGAAAAAATCCTCTTTTTCCACAGGCTGAAATGGGAAAAGAGTGATCAGGTGTTCGATCGTTTGCCAGGGGGAACGTGCTTCAAACCGCAACTCGAACGACGATTCGAGTTTCATGACCGACATTTCCGAAATCCGGGGCGCGTCCCGATAATAATTTTGATCGTGCGACTGGAACCGCCACCGGACCGGATTCTCAAAAACAGGTTTCCGGTTCGGATCGTAATAGCGGACCGAAACAGCCAGTTCCATTTCCCATTCGGTGTTCCCGACACAAGCCGGTGCGAGGGAATCTGTGAACCCGATCATGCTTGCGGAAACGACCGTCGTCTCCTGACCGGCGATGACATCGGTCAGGGTGGCACTGTATTCGTAAATCGCCTCCTCCTGGAGATAAACGATCACGTCACTCCTCTTCAACTGTTCGTAGTATCCGTCCCAAAGGACATGAGAGGAGACCGGAACGTCGAAGACGGAGCAAACAGCCAGTTGGAACGTTTCGGGGACATCAAAAAGCGTTGCATGTTCGACGATCCGCGGCCCACTGGAGAGGGGGTCGATTTCCACAGGCACCGAACGCATGGCGAGCAGGGCATGACTGTAGCGATTCGCGTCGTGACTCCCAAAAACGGTCCAGGATCGTTCGAGACAGTCGATGTCATAGTAACACAGGGAGAGACTGCGGTTTTCCACGACAATGGAATATTTTCCGCAGAACCCGGTGGCCGGCACCTCCCGGTCAATGGAGAACATGACCAGGACGACAAAATCGTTTCCCGTTTTGATGTCGGAGCATTGCAGGTATGCCGCCTGACCCGTCAGGGAAACGATGTCCAGCCCGAACTTTTGTTCCAACCCCCGGAGCGAAAGGGACGAATAGCAGTCGTCGAACGAGGCACGATAGTCCGGGAGTACGGCATCGTGGGTTTGAATAAGCAGCACCAGATCGCGTCGCGCCCCGTCGACCGCTTCGTATTCCGACAGGAACGCTTCCCGTCCCTGGAGGTAGGATTGGTCGATGTCGTAACGCTGGACAAGACAGACCGCTTCCCCTTTCGCGAAACAGGAGTCATGGAGCGAAAGGTAACCGGCCAACCGGTCCGGCACGATCACATCATGCGTCGAGAGGACAAGCGGAAACGGAGTCGCCCGCACATTCTGGGCATGAATACTTGAAAAGATCGTTTGAAAAACCATTAATACCACATTGATCTTATGGATCCGACAATCGACTGCCTGGCCTGGGTGCCATCAACAATGGTCTGGCGGACCCAGACGCTCAGGGAATCGCCGCCGAGCAGCAGGTCGTAGATGAGCGGTTTCGTTTCCGCAAGATATGGCTGAAACATGATCCCGTCGGGTGCAGTGTATTCGTTGGCGGGATCGGCGTGCAAACCGGTGGAGGCGACGATTCCGAGATCGAAGTCCGGCCAGACTTCGAGCGTGTCCCCGGAATTGATGTTCCGAGCGGCAATGGACGCGAGATTGCCGCCGCTTGACGCACTGAGCGCATCGAAATTCGAGACCCGAAGATCGAGTTGCGGCCGCCAGCCGCGATAGACGTTGTAACTCCCCGTCGCGGC
>Ga0209629_10002249_pt1 | contig 12986 bp, 13 predicted proteins | sample TergutCu122P5_FD_187286 | JGI IMG/M metagenome (GOLD analysis project Ga0209629, IMG submission 187286) | Cubitermes ugandensis P5 segment gut microbial communities from Kakamega Forest, Kenya - Cu122 P5 (SPAdes) (version 2) | ecosystem: Host-associated > Arthropoda: Insects > Digestive system... | reverse complement strand
GGGGGGGGGGGGGGGAAACTGCAGAATCTGCTTGTGCCAAGGAGAGGTCTAAGCTGTGTTATGGCACACACTAATGTGTTTAATTTCTTGGCTGAGGATTGTGACAAGGCCATAATGAGGATCTGTGCCACAGGTAGCAGTATGTCCTTTCCTTGGAAGAGGGGGCGGGGAGGAGTAATTCTTGGGATGGTTTACTGGAGCTTGAAACCCAAAGTGAAGGTGTTTGTTACCTGCGGGGGCGGGCGGGCGGACAAGTCATGTGTGATCCTTAAATTGTACTGTGGAATTCACCTTATAACAGAAAGAAATCATGGAAAATCTCATCCAGGGTAGCTGAAAAGGGCTATGTACAATCCTTGTGTTAGTTTTGCCACCATTTTATGGGCAGCCTTGCCTGGCCTGCTGACTTCTAATTGCTTTTACTAAGGTGTCAGATGACTTTGGTCAGGCCTCAGTCAGCACAAATGTTCCCTAAATTGGAAAACGAAGAGTTTTCCTACACCATCTAATTCTGATTTGAGACTATCAGTGTGTGCTCTGATGTGGTTGACAAAAAGAAGTACTGCAGACCGTCATGTACTTGCTTGTTACAAAGGTACTAAGGTGCGTTAGTTGCAGTGTATCAGCTGCCGCCATCTGTTGCAGAGACAAGCAGGGGGACCTGCAGATAATGCAGGCATAGTCCATCATAGGACAGATGAGTTGGTTATAATGCAAAATACCATGTCTGATGGATGGTGCATGTGGTGGTGCAGTTGGTTGAGGTACTGTGCTGTGAGCTGGAAGGTCATGGGTTCGATTCCTGATGGTGTTATTGGAATTTTTCATTGACATAATGACAAAATCCTTCTGGCCACACTATGGCCCTGGGGTTAACACAGCCTCGAACAGAAATGAGTACCAGGAATACTTACTGGTGTGTAAATGGGGCTGGTGTGTGGGGCTAACAACCCTACCACCTTCATGGGGCTAACAACCCTACCACCTTCATGTGCTGACTGTCTTGAAATCTGGAAGTCTCAACCTCCTGGAACCCTTAGGGCCTGAAGTGGCTTGGACAGGAATAGCTTTTGTGCTCTGTGTCTGTTGGAGAGGCCACTGGTCTTTATTAAGGAGTGCTTCTTGCATACCCTCCTGTCAACCAGAATTATGCAAGTCAACAAGGTCAGCTGTGTTTGAAGGATCCCCCCCCCAGAGAAGGTACTGTATCAGCTCATTGAAATGGCCGCACAAATAACATGATATGTAGGGTGTATTGTAGCTTATATGTGAAGGTGACAAAGGGCAGTGTGCAGTTTGAGCTAGTGCTGCTGCTATTAATATGCACTGGGTGATGCCTAGGTGTACTGGTTGGGATGGGAGTTCAGTTAAGCTGCACTGCACTGTGGGAAGAAGGGCATTCAATCATCAGCATTATGAATGGCGGGTTTGTGTATCGTTGATGGGGTTGGCAAGCAGTGTAGAGTCTGGTAAACAAATATTCTTGGTGGTGGTGTTGGGGGTGCAGAGGAGATAGACATAGGCATTAGGAGGCCTGGCGCTTCCAAGTGCCTACTGACACATTCTCTTCTTTCCCCATGATGCTGACCCCACCTAAAGTGCTTCCCAACTCACACCAAAGTGGCTCAAGTGGACACGTTATGGTGGCGACAAAGTCTGGGCCACCCCAGTTTACCATATCTCCACTGCCCTATTGTCACCCATTTATTTCCTTTTTCAGAACCATTACCTTACTGTTTATAGAATTGTTTTTGTTTACTTTACTTTTTGCATCATTTATTCACTTATTTTTTCACCTGGTAGGATATTTCCACCAGCTGCACACACTCCATTCCTATCAGTGATACACAATCCCACTGTTCACATCTTTGATAGCTCAACACACATCTCCCCACTCTACTGTATGGCGTAATCATACTCCCATATGTATTGAATTGCCACCCACATGTTCCATTGCCACTTGCATCTATATAATGCACCCAGTTTTTTGTGAATGGCTGTTCTTCGTGGACTGCAGTATCATTAAGATAAAGGCAAAATACCGTGACTAAATCTCCCAAAAGAGTGGCACATACCAAAATGCATGAATCTTCAGGAACACTGCTGTGAGATCCTCATATCTCGTGCAGAAAGGATTTTAGTTGACTGTCTGTTGGCCGGGTTCCATCTCAACCCGGCCAACAGACAGTCAACTGAAAAGGTACGTCCACCAAATAATTTACGCATGAACCTACTGCATTTTCTAAAATATTTGTACTTAACCAATAACTTTAATTTAATTACTACAAAGTTTTACACTTTTAACTTAAATGTTACGTTTAGCAAACTATTTTCGTAAGAACTTATTGAGCTCATATAAATAAGCTTTTAAAAATGTAAAAAATTAACAACAGTATATTCTACACATTATAATGATATGTAGGTACGCTCAAGTAATTTTAAACATCCCTCTTTTTAGCACAACTCATACCAATTGTTGTATATATACAGTATACCTCCTGATGATGGGCTACAAATATGCGCGAAACATGTAGAGATTGACTGACGAAAGAAACTGAGGATAAATAGTGCATCAAGTTGCTTTATATTACACACATGTATCATGATGCACCGAGGGGGAGGCGGGCTACATGTAACATTTGTTATACACTTGAATAAATCACAAAATCTTTTATCTAGAATTTATATATTAAAATAAACCATGTGTCAATGAAACTTAGTATAATATAAATATATATATATATATACGAAGGTGAGTCAAATGAAAACCTTAAAAGTGTGATAAAAATTCGAAACACTGCTCGATTGTCCTGTAAATTGGTAACAGTGATACTCATGGTTTGAAGAGTGGCTGACAGGTGGCAGTACAATGGAGGAACGCAACATGATGGCGCAGCAATAGTGTAAAGATGGCGGCCCCACTTGTAGCAGGCACCAAAGAGGAACAGCGTTCTGTCATTCGTTTTTGCTGAGTGAGGGGGTGAAACCCATCGAAATTCATCGACAAATGGAAGTTCAGTACCGTGATGCATGTCTGTCACTACAGCAAGTGACAAATGGAGTAGGAAGTTCCTAAACGTCGTTAGTTCTGTAACAGACTCTCCTCGACCAGGTCAGGCACACCGATTAGTGACACCAGAGGCCATTGCAGCAGGTGAAGCCATCTTGAAGGAAAATCACCGCGTAACAGTGCATGAAATAGCCACACATCTGGATATGAGTCATGGATCAGCACACCATATTGTCCATGATGTTCTGCAGTTCCATAAAGTGTCTGCAAGGTGGGTGCCACGCCAGCTGATTGCAGAATTGAAAGAACGACATGTTGATGCCTGCCAGGAACTTTTGAAATGCTTTGAAGCAGAAGGTGATGGCTTTCTAGGAAGAATTGTTACTGGAGATAAAACCTGGGTCCACTACCACCAGCCAGAGCAAGGAATGGCGCCATACCTCCTCACCAAAACTGAAAAAATTCCGCAGACAACCATCTGCGGGAAGGGTTATGCTGACTCTCTTTTGGGATAAACGAGGGGTAATTTTGGAGCACTACATGCCCAGGGGGATCTCTGTGGCCAGTGCAACGTATGCAGATCTCAAGAGTCACCTGCATCCTGCAATCAAGTCCAAACGACGTGGATTTCTGAGTACAGGTGTTTTGTTGCAACATGAAAATGCTCGGCCCTGTACCGCCCGTTCAACTGTTCAACAATTCAAGATCTGTCCTTCAAGTGTCTTCCACATCCGCCATACTCGCCAGACCTCGTCCCAAGTGATTTTCACATCTTTGGACCACTCAAAGTGGTGATGGGAGGCAAGTCATTCAGGTCCAACGAAGAGGTGCAGCAGGCGGTGCACGAGTGGCTGCACTCTCAGCCAAAGGAATTTTTTTATAGAGGTATCTAAGCAATTCCAAAGTGCGGAACACTTGTGTGGAACGCAATGGGGACTACACAGAAAAATGATTTCATTGTGTACCTTATGTGTTCAATAAATTATGAGATAAAAAATATTTAAGGTTTTCATTTGACTCACCCTCATAATATAATACAGTCATACACAACTTTATATTTTAGTAGACTGTATTGTGTTATAATATTATATTATATTATGTTAGGTTGTAATATAATAATATATATTTATGTTATATTTTAGCATTTTTAACACTACGGGAATGTCTTACTTAAAAAAAATGAAACGTATTATTTTACAACTGTGTATTGGTTCACAATCTTTTGTAATATCTTGATAGATCCATCCTTTTGTGATGGACGTCCCTGAGGACGGTCATAAGAGCGGCTTAAACATGTAGGAGGAATACTGTGTTTATAATATAACATAATTGTACACATTTATGTGCATTTTTTGGTTTCTTTATGCATGTTCATGGATTATTAAAAAAAACAGTATTTTAATGCATTTGCTTTTACACTGTTCCAAAGTAAAGCTGAACATAATTGTAAGGATGGGCGTGGGAAAGTTCGATTTGAAAATAAGCTTTTTACTGTGTGCAGCAGGTTAGAAATACAAGTGTGAGGTTTGCTGACTGTGGTGAATATTTAGGAAAATAGCCATGAAGATGTTAACATTGATGATTGTGCCTTCTTGTAACATTTTACAAATGAAATCTGTATTCCAGGATGTGAAAGCAGTGATCACACATTCCATCCACAGCACACTGAACTCAATTGGAGGCATCCAGGTTCTTTTCCCACTGTTCTCACAACTCGACATGCCTTACGACTGTGCCATTGGTTCCACTGATGCCAAGCGTGACTCTTCTCTCTGGTATTTGCTTCTTGAAATCATTTTATAATATTCTAGTCCATTTTTCTGCGGTACAAACATGAGTTTCAAGCTATTAAAAGTCAAGGTAATGGAGTGTATATAAAACAGAGTGAATTACATAATATTGTTTTATTATTTACTGTATTTGCCCAAGTATGAGAATGCCTGTGCTAATATGATCCCCCATCATACTGGAATAACCAATACCAAATAACCATTAATTGCCTTTATTTTACAAGAAGAACTACATAAATCAGGGTATAACCTGCTTTCTGAATGAAAAAATGCACTGCTTGCAAAAGATGTCACCTGACAGACACTGTACTGAATTTCTAAGGCTTTATGAGTATTTTGGTATAATTTTTTCTTCACTTGTATTATTAATTTTTTTATTTCTAAAATACAAAATCTGTGATCACTTCTGCCATGCTCCCAGTATTGAGCACCTGTAAACACTGCTTTTTTTTTTTTCCTTTTGTGTGTGTGTGTGTGTGTGTGTGTGTGGCATTTCTGGAAGCAACAAATATCAGTTTGAAAAATGAATCATTATCCTTTTGACTGAAGGTTCAAGCCTGAAAATGTCACAGTCCATTTCCTAATTATCCCACCAGTATTAGGCATATGGCACGGTCATCCAAATTTCTTCCCTATTGGACCACGTGATTGGAAACACTAGTGGCATAAACAAGGCCCCAAGGTGTGGAGGGGTGCCATGGGTCATGGTCCTCCCCCCCAGGCATACAGAGCAGTACAATTTGTTTTGAGTTCTTTCAGACTGGATTCTGTTATTCTGACAATTCAGTGTTCTGGATTCTTGTCATGGCACCTAGGATTGTCACTAAAAATTTAGGGATTTTCGACTATCAGTTTGTGGAGCACCCCTCATTCTGTTGTGTCTGCCACTGCACACATGTTGGCTGCACAAATTTTTCTTTTGCGTTATTTTTGCATTTTAGAAGTGCATGTCAAACCCTGAAAGTATGTGTGAAATTGAATTTCAAAACATTGATGCTAATGCTGTAAATAACACATGGGAAAGGCAGGTTGTTAACCCCTACTTCATATGTGCAGATTGGATGAAATGTATTTTCCCTAAAATTTCTGGTTGCCTGCATGCCGGAGTCAGGCAGGCCACATGTTGGTCATCCCCACTAGTGAGGGTGTGATAACAAAGTATGTGACTCTTGGTTAGCAACTGTTTCCACAGTGAGGCATGTTCACTTGATGTGTTGTGGCTGATAATAGTTGTACATACTTACTACTTTAGCTTGTTTTGAATTTTAATGACGATTGCTGTCCCATGTGCTCTGATTTTCTGTATGAGAACTCATCATTACCTCATGTTATGCTGTTTCAGTTCGAAGCTGCTGGGTTTTATCTGTGAGTTGGTGGAAAGTTCGCAGACAGTCCAGCAACACATGATCCAGAACCGAGGGTTCCTTGTCATCAGCTACATGCTTCAGCGATCGTCCAGGGACCATCTGACGACAGAGGTGCTTGGCTCATTCCTTGGACTTACAAAGTACCTTGTTACCTGTCTTAGCTCAAACAGTGAGCTGCTGCTCAAACAGGTGAGTTTTGGAATGTTTGTTACTAGTTCTGTTGTAATGATCTGTTCCATTCATGTATGCCTGGTGATATTTCTGAACCACCTTTAAGTTCATCATAACTGTCAGGAGTCACTGTCTTGCAGATGAGATTAAGTTCAGTTGTAGGATTCTAGCTTTTTGTTGTGACTGATGCCTCCAGTTGTGATAACCTGATGAAGAATGGTGATGTAGATTGTGTGTGAGGCAGGGGTGGGATCATCATGAGGATGATTTCTGGCACATGGGACATACATGCGTTAAAGCCATATGGGCATGTGATATCTGGCACATTCACAGATGTCTGTCATTGTAAGAAGTACGGAAAGAAAAGAATTCAGCACTGGAATTTGTCATCATTGAAACCAAGGCTTTTGAGTACAGAAGTTGATCATGTAGTTCTCCAGGTTGACCTTTCGAATCTGTCTTTTTAAAAGCTTTGCATACTGCATTTTCTATAACACATGATAATTTGCAGTAAGTTAACTGTTAGAAATTTAGCAGCTTACTGGTACATATAAGTTGTTATTTAATATATACATAGAACAAGCTATAATTGAATGCAAAGAATATTGCACTGGAATTATGGTGAATTGAATGAGAATACAGATGCTAAGGTTTGCAGATGATATAGTGATTATAGTGCAAGATGAAGTAAATTTAAAAAGAGCATTAGAAAGCTTAGATGATATTTCAGAAAGTGACTACAAGATGAAAAGTAACAGGAAAAAAACAGAAGTCATGGTTTGCTCCAAAGATCCTGAAAATATTAATATTAAAATGGATGACACCTTAAAGCAAGCACCAAAATTCAAGTACCTAGGTAGTATATTTACAGAAGATGGGAAAAGTAAAGAAGGAATAATACAGCGAATTGAAGAAGCTAAAGTTATGTTTAATAATAAAAAGCATCTACACTGTTCAAATAACCTTAGTTTGGAAATGAAAAAGGAACTTATAAGAAGTTGTATTTGGAGTGTTGCTGTTTATGGATCAGAAACATAGACCCTAGGAAAAAATGGGAAAGGGTCATAAATGCTTTTGAAACAAGTTAAAAATGAAATGGACAGATAGAATATTGAGTGATGAAGTTTTTCATAGTGCAAAAGAAGAAAGATTACTTTTAAAAAGTTTAAAAAATAGACACCATGCATGGATAGGGCATACATTTAGGCGTAACGAGTTTGTAGTAAACATCCTTGAAGGAGCAATATCCGGAAAAGGGCCGTGGGAAGACCTCAACAACAGTACTTAAAGCAAGTCGCCAGAAACACAGGAGCTGACAGTTATACAGCATTGAAAAGAATGGCTTGCAACAATTCCAGATGGAAAGCTGCCAATCAGAAGATTGGGGGAGAAGGAGGAGGAGGAGAAATGATGATGATGATGATGATACCATTACATCACAACTCAGGTGGACAGTTGACCTGCTCATGTTGGATATAAATTAACCTCTTCTACAGCAATGGGGGCATTTAAATGCCACCAGTACTCTGGCAGGCCTGTTAAAGAAAATGAATAAAAAATTCAAGCCTTGTAAATTTATTGTAAATTTACTTTTTACATTAATACAATTAGAAATTTCAAGTTCTTTTTTTAACAAAATGTCAGAATATTTGCCTGGAATAATATTAAGTTTTCATATACCTGTATAGTAATTTTTCTTTCATGTTGTATTCATCAAAACATGGAGTTTTGCAAAATACCACGCAGCAAATTTAACAGATATCACTGATTTCTTTCCTTCATTTATGCTCTGAGCTGGCTGCAATTTTTTTATAATGAATTTTTGAGTCCACTTGGTGGATGGTCAGCTGGATTTTGTCACCATTGGTCATTTATATGGTGGTTGTGTCAGTTGTGTTGATGTTGAGGCGCGTGTTTAACCTTGTGTGTTATCGCTGTTGCCTGCTGTCTGTGCTGGATCTGTCATTTCCTGAACTCAGTCAAGCATGAAGTCCTTGAAGGCATACACTTTGCCGTTTTGATTTTCTAAAACAATATGAATGTGTTCAGCGCAGCCATTTGTAGCAATGGTACCTTACATTTCTCAGTTCATTGCACAGGTTGTCTGCAGGATGGTCCATAGTGCACCATCTGGTTCTACCCTTCCATGCCTTACATATGTGTTTTTAGCTGTCATCTATTTTGTGTCTTCATATTTTCATCCTTACTGTTTTTCTTTTCTGTCTCCACAATCTTTGCTGTGTGGTGGGTTGAAATAAGGTCTACATTCCACTCATCCAGCTGTGTTAGTAACAGAACATGGCATTTACATGAGTAAGTGTACTCCTTTTTTCAGATTTGTATTTTTTCCTTCATTTCTTTCAATTCACTTCATGTTCAAACACTTACCACTCAGGAGGTAAATGTCATGTGGTTGACCAATCTCCTGACCCCCATGCTTCCTGAGTGTCTTGCCCTTAGTTGTCTTTCTGTGGGGATGTGTGGAGGATTATATTTACAGAACATCTGTGGATGTCTCTGCAACCCTTCGTGCAAGGATAATGAAAGCAAAGAAATGTTGACCCATACATGGGATGAACTGGTCTATCTGCCTGATGCAATGAGGGTCACTAGGGATTTCCATGTTGAGGTGGAACAAAGCACACACTTATGTTCTGAGTGAAGGCACAGTTTGCAAAGGACTACACATTTCTCTCCATTTTAGTTGTCGTGTTGTAAATGTTTAAAAAATGTCAATAGAACTGTGGTGAGTTCACTATATAAGCAGTTTAGGGTCATGAATAGGCTTTCATTTATGTACAGTTAAGATTTTGAGTTGCAGGATCAGTCAAAACACAGCCAAACATAAATTCAGTACTTGACAGTGCTAAAACTAGAACTGTATATATAATTTTTTATGCATTGGAACCAAATCAGGTAGCTGTCTGAACAAGGAATCATGTCCAATGTTAGACATTTCTCAGTGTGTAGTAAAGTTTTATAATTGTGTGTTCAGTCATGGCAGGGTGGCACCTAACAGAGTATTCCCCTGCGGCAAAATTTAAAACATGCCAGTGCCAAAGAAAGGGTGAAATTTTACCTTCCATGCCAGTTAATTTGAAAGGGTTAGGGCATTTTATAGACAGGTGAATAATAACCAAAGAATTGAGGGTGTTAATGGTAGTTGAAAGTGAACTGGCACATCAATTAAGGTGCAGTTGTTCTGCTTCTCCTTCTTGACGTGGCAGCTGCTGGACCATGTGCTCTTCAACCCAGCGCTGTGGATCTACACTCCTGCTCCCGTCCAGGCACGCCTCTACTCCTACCTGGCCACCGAGTTCCTGTCCGATACACAGATCTACTCTACTGTGCGGCGTGTGTCCACCGTGCTCCAGACTGTCCACACACTCAAGTACTATTACTGGGTAGCCAATCCACGTGCCAAGAGTGGCATCACACCAAAAGGAGTTGGTAAGTTACGCCCTTTATGTGCATATTTATGTCTTTTGTTTTGTAATGGATTTTAGGCGTGAGCCACCTCACTCTTTGAGCTATACCAGATGTCCTACCCTGAGCCACCTCACTGTTTCAGTTGTACCAGATGTCCAACCAAGAGCCACCTCACTGTTTGAGCTATACCAGATGTCCTACCATGAGCCACCTTACTGTTTCAGCTGTACCAAATGTCCTACCATGAGCCACTTCACTGTTTAAGCTATACTAGATGTCCTACCAACCATCACATTTGCCATTCACAAGGTGAATTTCATGGCACTTCTGTAGGTTGATGTAAATTGCGGTCTGGAGGACAGATAGTGGCAGCCTTGGTCATCTGTGATTGGCTGGTGTTCTGAGTCAGATGCTCTCTGGCATCTAAATTACTTTATACTTATTCACAGAGTGGCTACTGAAGTAAAAGTCATTCTGAAAATCGAAACAGACCTGACAAATGGAGGCCGACTACAAAATGTAACCAACTACTTTATTTACTTGAATGCAAGATGAGGTTTCTTCTTGAAATTTGGTGCTTGAATATGTGAGGAAGTTCAAATTCATAGATGAGTGCCAAACTGAACTGTGCTAAACTGTACCACACTGAACTGGACCATGCAGACCCAAACCAAGGCCTGCATCATCAGATCATCACGTAAGATCTGCACTCTTGTGGGATATTCAGCAGCATAGAGTGGTAATTCCTTACAGATGTTTTGGGACAACCTCTCAGCCCCATCTTCATAGGTAAAGAAATGCACAAGAGAGAACAGAACGTGGCTGAAGTTAACTGACACATTTTTCTTTTGGGACTTTTTGCATTATCTTTATTTTTTTAAGAAGCACATTTTCAGACAGAGAAGCACCTAACCTAGTATACTCTTAGTTTGAGCTATTCTCATTTGCTACATACCATAGAAACAGTATCTAGTTAAGATGTGTACCTGAAAACAGATCTAGTCCAAGTGTACTAATGGGAAAGTGGCTATTGGAAAATTAAAAATTAACTACAAGGCTCAAAAATAAAACCTGGACCAAACCACAGATTAAAAACCATGAAAGAGTCATGACATCCGATTGGCCATACCACGGACACAACACGGAAAACCTGAACACACATTTAAAATTCTGAATACCACTAACACCATCTGTGGAGAAAATTGTGTATCTTTGTGTGTAAGTAAGGTTATAAACCAAGAATTGTAAATTTACTACGTATTAAATGTGGGTCACAACAGCATGACAGCACATCTTAGCAGAAGTGACTACGAAAGGTTTTAAAAGTGCTGTATGTCCAATGCTGTGGATTGGACTGATGATATAGTATGGAACTACAGTGAAGACAATAGGAATGTTGAGAGTGAGGATGAGGAAGATGTATGCACTGACTGTGAAGATGGAGACAGTGACACTGGCAGGTGGTAAAGGTAGATAGAATCTGACATGCTCTGTGTATTCAGTGTATGAAATTAATTGCGAAAATATTTTTCTTAGCAGACTTTTTATTTTTGTGGGGGTCATCATAGATTTGAATAAATACATTTTATCTTGACAGACTTTTTCATATGGGGAGTCATCTTAGAATAGGGTCGTCTTGCATTCTGGTAAATACGGTACTGCACAAAACCCAATCATTTTCCACAACTCCAGACTAAACTTTTCATTCCTTGGCATATCGTACAGAGCAGTAGCCTGTCCCCTGCACAACTTATTCTCCCATATGTTTATATATGGTTGATCGTGTGATGCTCTCAGCACTACATGTTATTAGCAGTGAATGCTAAGATTGTAGAAGATGCAAGGTTGGAATGGATATTTTGGGAAGCAATCAAGACCTAGTTTGAGGTACTAACCAGGAATTTGCCTGAAGTGTCAGAAGAGAATTGCTGAAGTTATTTTTCATGTTAGCAAGTCTCTGGGCTGAGGTTTTAACCATAGAGCTTCTGAATTTGAAGCATGACTTAACCACTGGACCATAACACTCCTTGATGTGTTTGTACAGAAATGTACTGATCACTTGACCATTGAGGTGTTTACAGAGGTGTACTGATCACTTAAGATGTTCACCCTTGAATTGGAAACTGAAGTAATCACCAAAATGCTGGATGGCTGTCATGCCAGGTTTCCTGATCATTAATTTTAACATTTTCATATGCTTTTATCTAGGTGACTGCCAATCTGTGCCATCTTATCTTCTTACACTGCACTGAATTGTATTGCGTAAAGTAACACACTCTACAAATACATGTCAGATTTTTTTTTTTTACATTCATGTGACCGTGCATCATAACAAATTTCTTTATAATAAAACCAACCAGATGCACCAGTTTCTCAAATTTATTTTAGCGTGAAACTCTACATTTTTCGGGCAGTTCCTCTGCCCATCATCAGGAGTTTATTCGCTGTACACTCGGCACTGGTCTTCAAACCTGTATGACATATACCAATGCCGAGTGTACAGTGAATAAACTCCTGATGATGGGCAGAGGAACTGCCCGAAAAATGTAGAGTTTCGTGCTAAAATAAATTTGAGAAATTAGTGTATCTGGTTGGTTTTACTATAGAGGAACATGTCAGATTGTTCATAATTCCAAGACCTGCTTACTTTGTGACTTTTCTGATCATACAACCACAGCAGTACTCAGAAGAGTGATGTGATGTTCATGTATTTTATAAGTAAAACAAAGTAAAATAAAGTTCACCCTAGAACAGGCCATGAAGGGCCAGTGGAGGAGAAGAGGTACAGCTCTAGTCTTCCTTTAACCTTGGCACTAGATGGGGGTGGGTGGTCATTGATCTCTGGACATCCAACCCAAAGGGGTAGCTATATTAACTACACTGTCTTGGCCAAACGTCCTTTATAAGCTTTGTGTGAAATGCACGCCATCAGTCTGCTCAAATATTTTGTATCTGAAATTGTAAAATGAATGTGGATAAAATGTGGTATTGTGTGCCTTCAGTGGCAACTGATGGACAAGTTAATAATAATAATAATAATAATAATAATAATAATAATAATAATAATAATAATAATAATAATAATAGTAATAATTATAATTATTATTATTATTATTATTATTATTATTATTATTATTATTATTATTATTATTATTATTATTATTATTATTAACTGCAATTGGGTTGTCACCCGGTGGCAGTGGTTAATTTACATGTACA
>Ga0209629_10002248_pt1 | contig 12988 bp, 9 predicted proteins | sample TergutCu122P5_FD_187286 | JGI IMG/M metagenome (GOLD analysis project Ga0209629, IMG submission 187286) | Cubitermes ugandensis P5 segment gut microbial communities from Kakamega Forest, Kenya - Cu122 P5 (SPAdes) (version 2) | ecosystem: Host-associated > Arthropoda: Insects > Digestive system >... | reverse complement strand
AGAAACGCGATTAACATAGGCCTTCTGCTCGTCGAGTGCGACACTGACAAAATAAACGCGGGCGACGAGATTGAGTTGGACGTAAAAAAAGGCCTCGTCAAAAATTTGACGACGGGCGAAGATATTAAAATCACGCCGCTGCCAGACGTGATGATAAAAATTTTAAACGACGGCGGCCTTATGGCGCACATCAAAAAACACGGAAAATTTGACCTGGTATGACGAAAATAAAAATTAAAACGCCGCTTGTGGAAATGGACGGGGACGAAATGACCCGCATTATCTGGGCAAGCATAAAACAAAAATTAATTCTGCCTTTTTTGGACGCTGACCTCAAATATTTTGACCTAGGCTTAAAACACAGAAACGATACGGACGACAAAGTCACGCTCGACGCGGCGGCCGCCGTGGCAAAGTACGGAGTCGGCGTAAAATGCGCCACCATTACGCCGGACAATGAGCGCATGACGGAGTATAATCTCAAAAAAATGTGGCTGAGCCCTAACGCGCAAATCCGCGGTTTTTTGGACGGGACTGTTTTCAGAAAACCGATTATCGTAAAAAATATTAAGCCGGCGGTCCGCGCGTGGAAAAGAGCAATAACCGTCGCGCGCCACGCTTACGGGGATATTTATAAAGCGCAGGAAATAGTGACGGACAAAGCCGGCAAAGCGGAGTTGGTTTTCACGGCTTCCGACGGGCAGACGTCAAAAGTAACCGTGGCGGATTTGAAAGGCCCCGGCGTTCTTATGGGCATGCATAACACGGTCTCGTCCATACAATCTTTCGCGCGCGCGTGCATACAGTACGCCCTGACGGAGAAAATTGATATTTGGTTTTCCGCCAAAGACACCATTTCTAAAAAATACGACGGGAAATTTAAAGAAATTTTCGCGGCGGAAGTGTCGGCCGCCAAACAAAAACTTGACGCGGCCGGCGTAAATTACAAATATTTTTTGATAGACGACGCGGTCGCGCAGGTTATGAAAAACGAGGGCGGCATGCTGTGGGCCATGAAAAATTACGACGGGGACGTGCTGTCGGACATGATTGCCGCGGGTTTCGGCTCGCTTGGCATGATGACGTCGGTTTTGGTTTCGCCCGACGGGAAGTTTGAATTTGAAGCCGCGCACGGCACCGTCAAACGCCACTATTACAAACATTTGAAAGGGGAGGAAACGTCCACAAATTCCGTCGCGTCAATTTTCGCGTGGACCGGCGCAATAAAAAAGCGCGGCGCGCTGGACAATACGCCGGACGCGGTAAAATTCGCGGACAAACTTGAAGCCGCCGTTATAAAAACGATAGAAAGCGGCCGCGTGACAAAAGACCTTGAGCCGCTTATGGACGAACCTGCTGAAAAAATATGCAACACCGAAGAATTTATAGACGAAGTCGCGTCAAAATTATAAGTTAACCGTAAAACGGACAAAATAAAAACCCCGCGGAAGCGGGGTTTTTTTTAATCTTTAATGTTAACTTATTGCTGATTCTGGTCCGGCATAGGAACGGTGGCGTTCTCACCGTCAATCAGAACTTGGTTCGCCGTATTCTGCGCGTTGGTCGCGGTTGAGGCGGCCTGCTCTCTGGCGTGTTTAACCCTTTTGTGCGCTTCGGTTTTGGCCGTCGCGGTTTTATCCGTGGCGGTTTTGGCCGCGGCGTCTTTTTTGGCTTTCATGTCGGCCTTTTTCTGGGCCCATTTTGCTTTTATGGCCTTTTTGTCGGCGTCGGACCTATTTTTCATATCGGCTTTTTTCTGGGCCCATTTGTCTTTCATGGCTTGTTTGTCGGCGTCGGACATATTTTTTAATTCAGCTTGTTTCTGAGCCCAGGCCTGCTGCCTGGCGGCCAGGACTTGTTTCTGCTCGTCGGTCAAACGGGAGACGTCCTGTTTGTTGCCGTTAACGTCCCGCGCAACGGCGGCCTGCGTGTTGTTAACCGTGGTATTGACGGCGGCGGCCGTGTTTGAAACTACCTGCGCGCTTACGGCTGAAGCAGCCGCGAACGCCATTACTGCAACTAATAATTTCTTCATTTTATTTAACCTCTCTTAATTTTGCAACATTTATATTCTACAACTTATTAACGGGGCGAATAAATGTTTTATTGCATTATTAATAAAAAAAGACAGGCGTCAGCCTGTCTTAATATAAATGTTGAAAATTATGGACCCGAACGGGTTTGAACCGATGACCTCCTGCATGCCATGCAGGCGCTCTCCCAGCTGAGCTACGGGCCCTTTAATACACATATTATATAATATATTTATTCGGTTTATTTTTGGCGCGGCATAAACGGCGCGCCTATTTTTTTAACATTATTAATATATGTCACCTTATCTTTACGCCGTGGCGGCGGATATTATGTTCGGGCTCAGCGCCGTCATCTTCACGCGCTTCTCCCGCCGCGTCTCGCCTGTATGGATGACCATTGTCAAAGCGTCGCTGGGCTGCGTGTTCTTTTTTGTCACAATCATGCTGGCGGGCGGGTTCACCGCCATAGCGCCGAAATATATGGCGACGTTTTTCATATCCGGCTTCGTCGCGCTCGGGCTGGGCGACATTCTGATGCTCAAAAGCTTCGCGGACCTAGGGCCCGCGCGCACAATTTTGCTTTACGGTTTCCAGCCGCTGATAATAGGCGTTTTAAGTTTTTTTATTTTCGGGCAAAAAGTCCCGTTCATCAAACTGTGCAGCATAATATTTTTCTTAATCTGCATTTTCATTTTCGCGCTGGAAAGTTTCCGCCGCAGCGGGAGATGGAGCGTGAAAGCCATGGCCATAGCTTTCCTTTCCATGATTATGGACGCGACGGGCATAATGTTCACCCGTTATTCTTTTGACGGCAGCGGCGTGGGGGTGTTGGAAGGCAATTTTTTCCGCACGCTGGGCGCGATAGCCAGTTTTATTCTGCTGGGCTTCTTTGTCAAATTAAATTTCTGGGGCACTTTTAAGAAGATGAAAAAGCGGGAAATAGGCCTGGCCGCGCTGGGTTCTTTTCTGGGCGTGTATTTGTGCCTGATTTTTTATCTTACCGCAATAAAACGCGGCAATCTGGCCACGGTGACGGCCATCTCCGTCAGCGGCGCGGTTTACGCCGCCATTTTTGAGTGCGTATACGAGCGCAAATGGCCGTCCAAATATCTGCTGAGCGCGTTCGTCTTTTTCGCCGCGGGCATGTACTTGCTTTTATTCATATAATATATAAAGTATGAATAAGGACTATGGCGTTATAACCGCGAAGTCGGCCGGATTTTGCCCCGGCGTAAAAAAAGCCATTGACAAAGTGCTTGAGCTTGAAAGCGCGGGCAAAAAACCCATTTACACGCTCGGCCCGCTGATTCACAATAAACAGGTGATTGAGAACCTGGAAAGCAAGGGCATAACGGCGATTGAGAATCCGTCCGAAGCAAAAGACAAAAGCGGCGTTTTGGTAATCCGCGCGCACGGCGTTACGCCGCAGTTTCAGGCGGAGATTGAAAAGTGCGGCATGGAAACCGCGGACGCGACCTGCCCGCTCGTAAAACACGTCCACGACATTATTTCAAAATACGCCGAGCAGGGTTATTCAACCGTGATTGTGGGGGACGCGGGGCACGCGGAAGTTATCGGCCTGCTGGGCTACACGCGCGGCAAAGGCTTTGTGGTTTCCGACGAAAAAGAGGCTGCAAAACTGCCGGCTTTTGACAAAGTAAATATAGTCGCGCAGACCACGCAGCAGGAAGAAACTTTTTTTAAAACCGCGGAAATCATTAAGCAAAAGGCAAAGCGCGCCGTTGTCTCCGACACAATTTGCGCGCCCACAAAACAGCGGCAGAGCGAGACTGTCGAACTTGCCAAAAGCGCGGACCTTGTAATAGTGGTCGGCGGCAAAAACAGCGCGAACACCGCGCGGCTTGCCAAACTGTGCGCGAGCCTTGCGCCTAAAGTCGTCCACGTTGAGACGGCGGCGGACCTGGACGGCGTTGATTTAACCGCGCCCAAAACCATTTTCATCACCGCCGGCGCGTCCACGCCTAACTGGGTTATAGACGGCGTGAGCGCGGCGGTAAAAGACATAAGGCGCAAAAAAACGCTGCCGGGGATTTTGGCCGGCCTGCTGGAGTTTGCGGTCAGCAGTTCTCTTTATACGGCTTTCGCCGCGACGGCGCTGTCTTACGTCTGCATGCGCTTGCAGGGCACGAGGTTTAACCCCAAACTTTTGGCTTTGTCGTGGCTTTTTGTGTTCAGCCTGACGGTGATTAACAGGGGCGTTTCCGGGCCTTATAAAAATAAAAAAATGCCCGTAATTTTCGGCGTTATAGCCGGCGCGGGCGCGGTGGTTTTGGCGGGCGGTTTTAATTTTAAAATTTTTCTTGCCGCTTTATTTTTCTGGCTGGCGGGCGTGATGTATCCTTTCCGTTATATGCTTAACATGAAAAGGTTTACGTCCATTCCGGCGACAAAGGACGTTTTTACCGCGCTGGGCTGGGCTTTTGTGTGCGCGTACCTGCCGGCCTTCGCTATGGGGCTTACTTTTTCAAAGGCCAATTATCTGGCGGTTTGTTACGCCGCGCTGCTGGTGTTTATGCGCACCGTCATTTTAGGCATAGGGGCGGCGCATAAAGATATTATGATAGGGCGGGAAAGTTTTTATAAAGCTTTCGGCGTAAAAGCCGCGGGCGCGGCGATTGCCGTCGTCATGACCGCGCTGGCGGTTGTTCTCGGCGCGCTGATTGCGGCGGGGTGGAAAGTCAAACTTGTGACGGCGCTGCTGCTGGGGAATATTTACATAGGTTTCGTCGCGGCTTATTATTACAATAAGCAAAATCCAAAAAACGTAAAGGAGGAAATCTTGGTGGACGGTCAGTTTTTCGCGCTTGCGATACTGGCCTTTTTATCAAGATTTATTTAAATGAAAAAAATCAAGAGAATAGGAATTTTAACCGCCGGCGGGGACTGCCCGGGGCTGAACGCCGTGGTGCGCGCCGTCTCAAAAAACGCCCTGCGCAACGATATTGAGGTTTTGGGTTTTAAAAACGGTTTTGACGGCCTTGTCAAAAACGAATACATGAAAATAGACGCGGCCGCGGTCACCGGCGTTTTAACCCGCGGCGGCACTATTTTGGGCACCAGCAATATCGCGAACCCTTTCAAATACACGCTGCCGCCCTTCGGCAGTCCGGAGGACCCGAAAGACATGTCAAAAGTCGCCATGCATAATTTCCAGATGAACAGCCTGGACGCGCTGGTAACCATAGGCGGGGACGGCACGCTCAGCATGTCTAAACAGTTTGTGGACATGGGCATGCCGGTAGTGGGCGTGCCGAAAACGATTGACAATGATTTGTCCGCCACGGACCAGACTTTCGGGTTTGATTCGGCCATGGCCATTTGCACGGAAGCCATTGACCGGCTGCACACCACGGCGCAGTCACACCACCGCGTCATGATTGTGGAAACCATGGGCCGCTACGCCGGCTGGCTTGCGCTGAGAAGCGGCATCGCCGGCGGCGGGGACATTATTTTAATACCCGAAATTCCGTATAACGAGGACGAAATCTGCGAAGCGGTGGAAGCCCGCAAACGCAAAGGCAAACTGTTCAGCATAGTGGTTTGCTCCGAAGGCGCGAAGAATGAAAAAGGCGAAATGGTTATCTCCAAAAAAATCGCCGCTTCGACCGACGCGGTGCGGCTGGGAGGCGTGAGCAACCATATCGGCGCTCTCGTAGAAGAGCGGTGCAAAACAGAGGCCCGCGTCTGCATTTTAGGCCACGTACAGCGCGGCGGAACGCCGACGGCGTTTGACAGGCTTTTGTCCACCCGCTACGGCGCGAAAGCGCTTGATTTAATCTTGGAAGGAAAGTTCAACCACATGGTGTCGCTCCAGGGCCCGCACATTAAAGAAGTGCTTATAAAAGACGCCGTGGCAAAATTAAAACTGGTTGACCCGCACGGCGAGGAAGTGCAGACCGCGCTGCGCGTGGGCACAAGTTTCGGCTCAAAGGAAATCAAGTAGTTGTTTTTTCCTCTCCCTAAAAGGGAGAGGGACAAAATAGGAGGACGGAGTCCAATGACATCTTATGAAATAGTTTACGGCGTGCACGCCGTCGGCGAACTTATAAAAAGCAAAAAACGCCGCGTGGAACAGCTTTATGTTTTGGACGGCAAAGCCGGGCACCGCGGGATTGAAGATATTATCGCGCTGGCAAAACGCGCCAACGTAAAAATAGACCGCATGGACGCGAAACAGATGGACGTTTTGACAAAAAAAGCCAACCACCAGGGCATAGTCGCGCGGGCGGAAGCCGTAAAATTTATGCGGCTGTCGTCGGCCATAGACGCGGCGCACGGGAATAAAAAAGACCTCTGGCTCGCCGTGGACGAAATGACGGACCCGCAGAATCTGGGCGCGGTAATCCGCAGCGCGGCTTTTTTGGGCTTCAGCACGATTCTGCTGCCCACGCGGCGCACCGTCGGGCTGAGTTCGGCCGTTTACAAAGTTGCTTCCGGCGCGGTTGAGCGCGTGAATATCGTTGAAGTGGTCAATCTTAACACCGCGCTTTTGGATTTAAAAGACGCGGGCTTTTGGATTTACGGCGCGGACATGGCCGGCAAACCGATAAACAAAGCGGAATACTCCGGCCCCGCCGTGCTGGTAATCGGCTCGGAGGGAATGGGTTTGCGCCAAAAAACGGCGGAGCACTGCGACGCAATCGTCAGCATACCGCAGTCCCAGGGCGAAAGTTTGAACGCGGCCGCCGCCGCGTCAATAATAATGTACGACATGAGGGCAAAAATACAGCTTAAATAGTTTTTGTCCGTTTCAAACTATGACCGAAAAAGAAAAAATGATTGCCGGCCGGGAATATTACGCGCGCGACCCGCAGCTTATACGCGAACGCGCCGCGGCCTGCGCTTTGACGCGGGAATTTAACAACACCGTTGAAACAGATCTTGAAGGCCGCCGCGCTATTTTGCAAAAATTATTCGGCAAAGCGGGCGAAGGAATTTACGTCGAACCGCCTTTCAGATGCGATTACGGTTATAATATTCACGTCGGGGCATGCTTTTACATGAATTATGACTGCGTGTTTTTGGACGTGTGCGGGATTGAAATAGGAAATAACTGTTTCTTCGGTCCCGGCACGCATATTTATACGGCCACGCACCCGCTTGACGTTGCAAAACGCAACGCTTTTATCTGCGGCGGCAAACCGGTTAAAATAGGAAATAACGTCTGGCTGGGCGGCCGGGTGACCGTAAACCCCGGCGTAACCATAGGCGACAATGTGGTAGCCGCGTCTGGCGCGGTAATAATAAAAGACGTGCCGCCGAACGTCGTCGTCGCCGGCAATCCCGCAAAAATTATTAAGGAACTTAACGGCTAGTGTATCCCTACTGTAATCCCGCAATAATGATATAATTGATATGTTATGTATTTAAAAGCCATAGAGATAATCGGTTTTAAATCATTCGCGGATAGGCAGCGGCTGGACTTTGAGCCCGGCATAACCTGCGTCGTCGGGCCTAATGGGTGCGGGAAGTCCAATGTAGTGGACTCCGTGCGCTGGACTGTCGGAGAAATGAGCTGGAAAAGTTTGCGCTCCCCGTCTATGGTGGATATAATTTTCAACGGGACGGCAAAACGCGCCCCCCTTAATCTGGCCCAGGTCAATATGGTTTTTGACAATGCCAGCCGCAAACTTCCTTTGGATTTCAACGAAATTACCGTCTCACGCAAAATTTTCCGCTCAGGCGAAAGCGAATATTTTTTAAATAAAGTCCAGTGCCGCCTGCGCGACATACGTGACCTCTTTCTGGACACCGGCATAGGCGGCGAAGGTTACGCCATCATTGACCAGGGGGGAGTGGAAGCCGTCTTGTCCGCCAGCCCGGAACAGCGGCGGGAAATGTTTGAAGAAGTCGCCGGCGTTTCAAAATATAAAGCCAAACGCGAGGAGGCCGTGCGCCGCCTTGAACGCGTGGATTTGGACATTGCCAGACTGTCAGACACCGTCGCGCTGCTCGACGAGCAGATTAAAAAACTGGATTCCGAAGCCAAAAAGGCGCGCCTCTACCAAAAATACCGCGAGGAACTTAAGGAAAGCGAAATCGCGATTTCCCTCCAGTCCATAAAAGAATTTGACGCGGCTATCGTCACGGATTCCGAAACTCTTTCCCCGCTTCTCAAACAGATTGAAGATAACGAAACAAACGCCTCCGCCGTCGAAGGCGCGGCCTCCGCTTTGGATTTAAATCTGACGCACAAGCAAAAACAGTTAAGCGAGTTTAACGAAAAAATTTCCGCCGTGCGCTATCAGATAGGCGTGCTTGAAGGCGCGGTGAAAAACAGCGAAAACCTGACGGCGGAACTAACCGCCCAGATAAAATATTCGGCCGCCGAGGGCGAGAGGGGGCAGAACAGGCTGAAAGAACTCGGCCCCGTCATAGAAAATTTAAAAGAAAAATTAAACGCCTGCGCGGCTGAGCTTGCGCCTTTGCAGCAAAATTACAACGACAAATTCGCGCTCGTCCAGAAAAACGAGGAAGATTTAAAAGCGGCGGACGTTTTAAACCAGCAGTTAAACGCTAAACTGATGACGTCGGTGCAGACGGAGATGGAACTGTCAAACAAAATCGCGCTTGAGGAAAGTTCCGCGTCGCACGAGCAGGAAAGTTTAATCACCCTTGAAAAACGCGGCGCCAGCGGCGGCGCGAATCTTGACGCGCTGAAGAACGCGCTTGAAACCTTAACGCATAAAATTTCCGAAAAAACGGCGTCTCTTGACGGCGTGCAGAGCCGGCTGGCCAACGCCGAGGAAGAGGCGCGCAATATTTCCCGCGCGAGGACGGTTTTGGCGGACCAGAACAGCGCGGCTAAAGCGAATATCGCGGCCCTGACCGCGCGGCTTGAAATGATACAGAGCCAGGGCAAGAACGACCCTTACTGGGTTGGCGCGAAAGTCGCGGCGGAAAGCGGTCTGCCAGGCGTAAAAGGGACCTTACGCAAAAATATAAAATTTGACGCGGCGCATAATCTGCTTATCGAAGAAACTTTCGGCAAATTTCTGGACGCGGTTATATGCGACAGTTTTGAGACGGCCGGCAAGGCCCTTGAACTTTTAAAACAAAACGGCAGGGCCAGGGGAAAATTTATAGTTTTGAGCGCCGTGCCGTCGGGCGCAGCCTCGGGCGGCGTGAAAGATCTAATCAAATATCCGCCGGAGCTGGAAAATCTGATAGCGTTTTTATCGGGCGGGGTAAACATTGAAAACGCGTCGGCGAAAGGCGGTTTTTGGATTTCCGGCGGCGCGGAAAACATCAGAACGCCGGAGGCTTACCGCGGCGAGGAAGAAACGGTAAAAGAAGATTTGGCCGCCGCCGGGAAAACGGAAGAATCCCTGGCCGCGCAGCTTGCGAAAAACGCGGAAGAAATTGCCTCCGCCGAGAATAATTTAAAAACGCTGCAAACCCGCTACCAGGAAGAGAGCATAGCCTTAAATTCTTTGAAAAACGATATGGCGGCGCGCCAGCGCGAAATAAAAAATATTGAAGACTCAATTACCGACATTTCCAAAAACAAGGAAACCCTTCTCAGCAAAACCGCGGAACGCAAAAACGCCGCGCGCGCGCTGCGGGAAAAACTTGAAGAAACAAAAAATACCCAGACGGCTCTCAAACAGGAAATCGAGACGGCCAGGAACGCGCGCATAAAAGTCGTGCGGCAGGGCGAAACGCTGCGCAATGAAACCGCCTCCTCCAGCGCCGCTTTGTACGAAAGCAAACTTAAGAAAAATAATATTGAAGTTGACCTGCGCGGCACCGAATTCGAGTACAACAATATTCTTGAAGCGGACAGAAAGCGGCAGGCCGCCGTCACGCAAAATAACGATAGAATAAAAACTCTGGCGCAGGAAAAACTTACGGCGCAGGCTGATTTGTCAACGCAGCGGGAAACTTTGTCCGTCCTGGAAATTGACCAGGCCAAACTGGCGGACGAAATTACCGTCCTCAAAAAAGATTTTGACGAGAAAAACGCGAAACTTAACGATTACAAAAAAACTTTATCCGACCTGCGGCTTAAAGCGCACGATTTGGAAAACGCGCTCACCAATTACCGCCGCCAGCGCGCGGCCATAGTGACGCACCTGACGGAATCCTGGAACATCACCGTGGAAGAAGCGGCTATGAAATTTGACAAAGTTGAAATTGACCAGGAGCGCGTCAAAATGATGCGCAAAAGGATTGAAAACATGGGCGCCGTGAACATGACCGCGCCGGAAGAATATGACGCGCTGAACGAGCGCAATACTTTCCTAAAAAAACAAATAGAAGATTTGGGCGCGGCCAAGACAGACTTAAAAACGGCCATTGCCAAAATCAACGCCACGACGAAAGAAAATTTCAAATACACTTTTGACCGCGTGCGCGGCCACTTTAAAAATATTTATTCCACGCTTTTCAGAGGGGGGGAGGCCGATTTGGTGCTTACCGACCCGGAAAATCTGCTGGAAACCGGCATAGAAATTTTCGCGCAGCCGCCGGGCAAAAAACTGCTGAACATAACGTCCATGTCCGGCGGGGAAAAGACTTTGACGGCGCTGTCTCTGCTGTTCGCGTTTTTCACGCACAACCCGTCCCCTTTCTGCATTATGGACGAGGCCGACGCGGCGCTGGACGAAGCCAACGTCGAACGTTTTGTAAATCTTATTAAAGAGTTCTCCAAAACCACGCAGTTCCTCGTCGTTACGCACAATAAGCGCACCATGGAGTCGGCTCAGGTTCTTTACGGCATAACCATGGAAGAAAGCGGCGTGTCAAAAGTGATGTCCGTCAATCTTAAAGAAGAAAGCGAAAAGCTTGGCGAGCTGGTAGGGGCTTAGATGAAATACGGCGTTTTTTCAGACGCGCACGCCAGCCTTGAGGCTCTGCGCGCCGTGCTGGATAAGCTTAAGGCGGAAGGCGCGGAAAGCTATATTTTCTGCGGGGATGCCATAGGCTACGGCCCGCAGCCCGACGAGTGCGTTGAAATTATCAGAAAACTTCCCAATCTGACGGCGGTCATGGGCAACCACGACTGCGCTTTAAAAGATTCCGCGCTGCTGGAATTTTTCAGCCCGGACTCTCTTCCGCCGATAATGCTGGCTAACAGGGAACTGAGCGAAGCGAATTTTAATTTTATTTCTTCTCTCCCGTACACTCACGCGGGGGAAAAATTCTGCGCCGTCCACGGCACTTTCACGGACCCCATTAAAGAATACTGGATAACAAAAGGCCAGTATAAAGCCAACTATGATTTGTGGAAGGGGCATATCTGCTTCGTCGGCCACACGCACATACCTTTTATAATGAGTTCAAAAGACAACCGGGAAATTTCCGTTGATTTATTCACGCTGGAAGACCAGGAAATTAAGCTGGACCCGGCGGCGCGTTACGTCATAAATCCAGGCTCCGTGGGCCAGCCGCGGGACGGGGACAACCGGGCTTGCGCCGCGGTTTACGACGATGAAAAACATACTTTCAAAATTATCCGCGCCGTTTATGACCTTGAGCGCACGCAGTATTTAATGGCTTCAAAAAGTTTCGCGACGAGAATTATAGAACGTTTGAGCACGGGCGTTTAAAAGATGACCGCAACAGTAAATAAATCTCCTGGCGTACAGGGCAACAGACGCGTTTTGGCGTGGCTCGTCGCCATAGCGTTTTTCATGCAGATGCTGGACGGCACGATTTTAAACACCGCGCTGCCTGCCATAGCCGCCTCCCTTAAGGCGGACCCGCTGCGCATGCAGTCCGTCGTAATTTCATATATGCTGACGGTGGCGTTTTTGATTCCGGTGTCGGGCTGGCTGGCGGATTTTTTCGGGACAAAAAAAGTTTTTATAAGCGCCATTTTTATTTTCACTTTGGGTTCCCTCGCCTGCGCGCTGAGCCAGACGCTGTGGGAACTTGTCATGGCGCGCGTTTTCCAGGGCGTGGGCGGCGCGCTTATGGTGCCCGTCGGGCGGCTGGCGGTAATGCGCGTGTTTCCGAAGGCGGAGATGGTCAGCGCGCTCAGCTTTATAACGATACCTGGCCTCGTAGGCCCGCTGGTGGGGCCCATTTTGGGCGGCGTTATAGTTTATTATCTGAACTGGCACTGGATTTTTCTTATAAATCTGCCCATAGGCGTTATCTGCGCGTCGCTGACGTTTTACGCCATGCCTAAAGTAAAACCGATAAAGCTTACTTTTGACTGGCCGGGATATTTTTTCTTCAGCGCGGGCGTGATTTTGATGTCTTTGTCCCTGGCCGGCGCGGAAGGCGTGAATCTGAGCGACGTTTTGACGGTTTCCATGTTTCTATTCGGCGCTTTGTTTATGGCCGCTTACGCGCGGTTTTCTTTTACGCGGCCGTGGCGGGCGCTTTTTAAGCCGCGGCTGTTTTACGAGCACAGCTTTGCCGTCGGCATAACCGCGAACGTGTTTTTGCGCTTTGTGGGCGGCGCGCTGCCGTTTTTGGGACCGCTTATGCTTCAGGTGGGGTTAGGGTTTTCACCCTTGAAAGCGGGTCTTACAATGATACCCATGGGCATAACTTCCATACTCGCCAAGACGTGGGTGGAGAGAATGCTCAACAGGTTCGGCTATAAAAAATTTATGATTTTTAATACCGCCATAATAGGATTTCTTATTTGCTGCTACGCGCTTATAAATAAGGATACCAGCTATATTTTTATACTTACGCTGTTCGGCGTGCTGGGGATTTTCAACTCAATGCAGTTTACGGCGCTTAACACTTTGACGCTTATAGCCGTGCACCCGCGGGATTTGAGCCAGGCCAACAGCCTTCTGTCCGCCACAATGCAGCTGTCAATCAGCCTGGGCGTTGGCGTGGCCAGCGCGGTTTTGGCGTTTTTTAACGCGTCGTCTGCGCCCTCCCACGCCAAACTTATGCACGCTTTCCACTCCACTTATTTATTTGTGGGGATTTTCACGATTATAGGCGCGGGCCTGTTCCTCACCCCT
>Ga0209629_10002247_pt1 | contig 12992 bp, 9 predicted proteins | sample TergutCu122P5_FD_187286 | JGI IMG/M metagenome (GOLD analysis project Ga0209629, IMG submission 187286) | Cubitermes ugandensis P5 segment gut microbial communities from Kakamega Forest, Kenya - Cu122 P5 (SPAdes) (version 2) | ecosystem: Host-associated > Arthropoda: Insects > Digestive system >... | reverse complement strand
TCTACATATTATGCCTACTTTCAGTCTATTATGACTTATGGAAAAATATTTTGGGGATATTCCGCATCCAGTGATAATATTTTTAGATTACACAAAAGAATTATTAGAATTATAACTGGAACCAGAACAAGAGACTTTTGTAGAGAACTTTTTAACATTTTAAAAATTTTACCCTTTTAACATCTCAGCACATATTTTCTTTAGCCCTTTTTGTAGTTAACAACAAAAGTTTATTTATGGTAAATTCTCAACTACATAACATCAAAACTAGGAATAAATCCATTCCTCTCCAGCCATCTACACATTTAATGACTTATCAGAAAAGGACCACAGTATTGTGGCATCAATCTTCACTCTTAAATAAAGAATCAATCAAGTAATTTTAAGCCATTTAAAACAGCTCTTAATAATTTTTTACAATTCATTCATTTTATACTGCAGTTGAATATTTTAATCAGAATAAAAATTTAAATTCTTATAGCAAATGATGTTCAGTTCTACACATCATTATCATGAATTTAGTGATCAGATATATTGTCTAGATGATATTTAAAAAGATATACATCTATTTAGAGGTACTTTTATTATCAGAATTGTTATATTTGTTGTACTGTTGGCTTGTTATTTCAAAGAAGTACTAAAAAATAACAGATATTTGTAATCAAGGTTTTACAATCAGTTGATTATATCTGACTGTAGAGTCTGACTGATGACTGCTTCTATGTAAGTTTATATGATTTAGATTTTAGATTTACGAGTACATCTGCTTTGAAGACATATATGTAGGACTAATATGCATACGGATATAAGTAAGTCTATGTTGATTTAATCTTATGACTTGTTCTATAGGTAATCTTTAGAATGATGTATGCTTTGGACAAGTTCTATATCCCATAGTTGCATTACCAGGAATGGATTCTTGAATTATCAATAAATACTAATGCTATTACTAATAGTGATCTGTATATAGTACAACCCCCACAAAATCATACAGCCAACTGTGTAATACCAACGCTCCCCACAGATTAATACAACCATTTCTGCATTTCTTATCCTGTAATTATTAATCAGCCATTTGTATAACACCAGTGCTGCCACAGCCACAGAGTTATCTGTAAAAAAGGAATGCCTCACAGATACATACAACCATTTCTACAGCACTAATACTGACAAATCTTTTCAGCCCCTTGTATAACACTGATTCTCCCACACTCATACAGGTAGCTGTATATAAGTAACGCTCCCCGCGATTCACACAAACCATTTCTGCAGCTCTCTTCCTGTCATGATTATTCAGCCATTTATATAACACTAATGTTCCAACATTAATACAGATATCTATGAAGGAAATGCTCTCACATATTCACACAACCATGTCTGCAGCACTAATCCTGACACAGTTACACAGCCATCTGTATAACACTGATGCTTACACATTCATAAAATCGCCAGCATAACAATAAAGTTCCCACAAAATCATACAGCCCACAGTATAACCCCAGTGCTCCCACAGATTTCTGCAAACCATTTGTAAAGCACTAACCCTGTCGCCACTCAGCCATTCAGTCACCTGTAAGACACTAAAGCTTCCACATTTACATAGCCATACATGCAACACTAATGCCTCCATACATTCACATCTGGTAATATATGAGACAATGTACCAACTGCTTTCCGCCACGTGACACTAGGGACTGGATAGCCATCAGCCTGGCAGTGCAGTGTCACATCTTGACCTGATGCTACATTTGCGTCTGTGGGTTCCACTGTCCAGCGTGGAGGAACTGCAACATACAACAATACAAGACCTGTAGATTTGTATCTGAATGACACACTCCACAATGCAGCATTTTCCTCAACCACAACACTCAATATAGTGTTTTCATTCAGCACAATTAGTTATAAATCTTTACTGAATTGCTGTTACAGAGACCACACAGTTATGAAACCCAATGAACAACTGTTGTGGAGCCCATGGGTTTATCAGCACTTGATGAAATGCTGCTATATAGACCACAGTTTACCAACATTCACTACACTGCTGTCATGAAACCCACAATTTATTAGTACTCAGTACACGGCTGTTACAGAACCCCAGATTTCTCAGTAGTCACTGACCTGCTCTCATGGAGCCCACGGGTTTATCAGTACCCACTAAACAGCCACTATGGAGCCACCAGTTTTATCAGTAGTCAATGAACTGCTATATGGAGACCAAAGGCATACCAATACTCATTAAACTGCTGTTATGAATCCCACAGCTTTGTAGATGTTCAGCTGGTATTAATGAGCCCACACTTTTATCAGTAATCACTGAAATGCCATTACAGGTACTACAGTTTTACTTGTACTCACTGCAATACTGTTATGGAGCCCACAGTTTTATAATTACTTACTACAATGCTGTTACAGAACCCACAGGTTTATCAGGACTCAATGAAATGCTGTTCTGGAACCCACAGTTTTATCAGTACTCACTGAAATGTTATTACAGAATCTACAGTTTTATCGGTACCCACCGCAATGTTGTTATCGAGCCCACAGTTTTATCAGAACTCAATAAAATGCTATTACAGAACCTACAGTTTTACCACTACTCACTGCAATGCTGTTATGAAGCCCACAGTTTTACAGTTACTCACTAAAATGCTGTTAAGGCATCCACAGATTTGTCAGGACTCAATAAAATGCTGTTGTGGAGCCCAGAGTTTTATCAGTACTCACTGAAATGCTATTATAGAACCTACAGTTTTACCAGTACTCAATGCAATGCTGTTATGTAGCCCAAAGTTTTACAGTCACTCACTAAAATGCTATTATGGAGCCCACAGATTTGTCAGGACTCAATGAAATGCTGTTCTGGAGCCCACAGTTTTATCAGTACTCACTGAAATGTTATTACAGAATCTACAGTTTTATCGGTACCCACCACAATATTGTTATGGAGCCCACAGTTTCATCAGAACTCAATAAAATGCTATTACAGAACCTACAGTTTTACCACTACTCACTGCAATGCTGTTATGAAGCCCACAGTTATATATGGAACTCCTACCACAAATCTCAATGCACACTGTAATAAGAGAGGTTAATACAGAGAAAACTTATAACACTGAACACGAAAACAAGAGTTCACCCTAGAACAGGCCACAAAGGCCCAGAGGGTGAGTAGAGGTATAGCTCTACTCTTTCTTTAATCTTGGCACTATATGGGGGTAGGTGGTCAACACCATGCCCCAGCTGCTTTACTGCCAAGGAAGACCTAGTAACCAATGCATAGGAGGCTGGGTAGGCTGCTAGGGCTGGTCTGGATGGGTGTGGAAAACTTCGACCCCCCACCGGGATTCGAACCCCGGACCGTCCAGACCATAACAAGTCGCTGGAAAATATATAGGGTGTAAGTCTCCCAACAGAGAATGTAGAAAGGTTAACTATTATGAATATTAGAGGATGTCAGACAAAGGGAAAAAGACACATTTGGTTTCTCCTTCTGATTTTCTAACAGAAATATTGCAGTGTTGCGGTATACCTGTGTGGCTTACTTCAGCACCATGTGCAATGACACAGTTTCCATGCATTATTCAGCTACCAGTCTTGGATGCTATTTCAAAATAACTGTCTGGTTTTAGCAGTGTTGTGATATAGGGTCTTTCTTGGCACTGCATGGTGCAGATAAATCATTAATTAATTAAAATATTAATTTGGTAACCTGCACTGCCATGCAAGGATTGTGATTCTGTTTTTCATCAGTGCAGAGCTTTTATTGTTTATATATAATCCTTGCATGGCAGTGCAGGTTACCAAATTAATATTAATATATATATATATATATATATATATATATATGTCAATTGCTGAAAATCTTGATTCTGTTTGTGCATTTTTTGTGTGTAACATCAAACCAAGTCTGCAAGGTACTTCTTTGTTATTTACATACACATAAATTTATAATTAATTACTCTCATTCTTTAGCTGTTCTGTCTCCTTATGTGAGTGCTGCACACATTGATCAGCTTCTGATTGCTCCCTGATTGCAGTGTATGTGTTACTAAGAAAAGATTGTCTAGATCTAAGGGTAGCAAGTGTAGCAACCACATCACCTAATCATGTGTACTCATTTAAGATCTAGGAGCAAAGGCATAAAAACCTTATCCCTTATCATGCCAACTGTCAAGATCTAGGGACAGCATGAGTAGCAACCATTTCCCTTATCACGCAGACTGTCAAGATCTAGATGTGGCATGTGTAGCAACTGTTATCATGCAATTTGCTACTATCTAGGGGCAACAGGTGTAACAACCCTATACAGTATATCCTTTATCATGCAAACTGTTACTGTCTAGGGACAGCAGGTGTAATAACCATAGTCACTATCATGCAGATTGTTAAAATCTAGGGGCAGCATGTGTAACAACCATATCCCTCATCATACAGATTGTTACTATCTAGGGGCAGCATGTGTAGCATCCATACCCCTTATCACACACAGTTCTGCTGAAAGTCTATTGATACTCTGATTCTATATAGAAATTTAAGCAACAAGAAATCAGATTATGTGCAGATGGAAGTTCACAAGGATATAAGGCTCAGAACTTTACCATTCACCGTAAGAGGCACAGGAAAACTTTCTGAGCCAGCCACATTCTGCGCCACACATGTGTAGTTGCCACTGTGACTTGATGTAATATGTTCAATGATGAGTGACGTGGAGTACTCATCAAGCCGTCGGGTTGAAGCTCCCAAGCTTTGTTCATTCAGAGGCTGTCCATTTCGTTCCCATCTAAATGTCACAGGAAGATCACCTTCCAGGATGTGGCAAGAGATGACGGCCCGCATGCCCTCACGCAGCAAGTTTGTCATTGGTTGGATGGGAAGAATTTTGGGGGGTACTGGAATACAAATTATCAGCACTCACTATCTGTGAAGTTGCTAATGTGGTGGGTATTTCATTTGGACCATTCAGAGCATTTTGTAAAAAGAATCTAAATATACATCACATTGCAACTAGATTCATGTACCACACCTGCTTACTCTGCTTGTCTGTGTGCAAATTTCTGGCTACAAAAAAAATGACTATTGTTTCACAACCTCCATACTCACCAGATTTAAGCATTGGCTGACTTATTTCTTTTCCCAGAAGGCAAGATGTCAATCAAGCGAAGTACATTTAATGAAATATCCATCATTCATGCCAAGTCATGGGACCAGTTTCAAACGATGCATTTTGTGAAATACCTCAAATGGGACACAGTTACTTGGCCCACTGTATAAAGTTTCAAGGAGATTACTTGGAAGAGGAAAACACTGATTAGAAGGCAACTGTTGTTGCTGTTATGAGAACATAAACTCAGTCTGGAAACTGGCTGCACCATGTACTGAGAAATTGACTGTGATCTGACTCATATCTTCTTTCTGACCAATTTAGAGTTATGAAATTTGCAGAGAATGTGAACAATACTTTGCACTGTATGAACACATCACAGTTGGTGAATGTGAACAAAACAAGAAATAAATATGTAAATTGATAATAACAGAATATGATGATATAGACATGTTGTAGGAGCAAACAAAGATAAAATCTCCAGGAAAGGTTTGTAACATGAAGTGAAACAAAACCCCTGGTGAAAGATGATGATCATGATAGGAACAAAGGTTAAGAAAAATGTCACACAGAACAAAGAAAGGACTTGGAATTAAATTGATGAGGGAGAGCTTGGTTGCTGGAAAACTCATATTGACAATGATGATGTTGTTGATGATGATGAAAAAGGTGGTGGTGGTGGTGGTGGTAGTGGTGGCAGTGGTGGTGGAAAAGGAGGAGCAAAAAACAATTAAAAAATTGCACTCATTTTACTCTGTGCTGTAATGTGTATTGAAAAGTTCATTACAGGATTATTAGTGAAACTGTTTTGTGTGGACACAGACATGAACATAAGCACACAAGCACAGAATCTAAGGCTGACTGACCTATAACTTGGACCTCAACATCTCTCCTTGCTGTGTGCTTCTGGCGGTTCTGTGCTTGGCATGTGTATGTCCCTGCATCTGCCTGACGTTGAGCATGTTCTATAACTAAAGTTCCATTGGAGTAAACACGTTGTCGACGATTCGTTGGCAATACAGTGCCATCTGAAATAGATATGGATTTGTAAGACTCTCTGTTGATCTTGTTCCCAATAACATTCAAAACCACAGGATCTCACCTCTTTCCCATATAATGGACTCGATAGGATAGCCTGCCACTGGACACTTTATGACCAGATCACTTCCAGCCACTGCAGTGATCTTTGGCATCACACGGATGTATGGCAAACCTGAAAATATCCGAATGCACTACAGTCATTCTAGACTTGAGCAGATTAACTCAGAACATACGTACCCAGTGTTAGGCAAAGCAACAGATACACAGAAATGTCCTTACGGTTATTAAGTTTTGGTTTTGAATATCTGTACCAGACATTCTGAAGATTAAGAATTTAACTATCTTTCTGTTAAGTAAATACAAAACTGCTGAAGTAATACATTCAGAAATCAAGTTCACTTTCATTCTATGGGTTTTGCTTTCAATCATCTTTTAGTATTTTGACAAAAACATGATCTCCAAATTGGATCTGTTCTGTGTTCATGCACAAAGATGGTGGAGGATCTATTCATCTCGGTTAAAAGGGGCCAGTTTTAACCACTGGACCATTGAGTGCCTCCTCACATTTTCATATTGGAGTTGGATAATACACTTTATACAAAGATGTGTTCTGTCTGAAACACTAAGGTAAAATGAGTCCAAAAACGCAGTAGCAATAAGGTTCATTATGTCAAAAAATTCTGTGCACCAGACCGAGATCTCTGCATCTAGACGAGATATCTCTCACTTTACAGTGCAACTACCTGTTAGTCTGACCTCCACATACACACATGATGTATATCTCACACTGCGACAAGCTCTTGGTCATTTCTGTGCATCTATAAGTAATCCATCTCTCAGACTAGAATGTCACTAGCTGCTGGTCATAACTCTGCGTCTAGACATGATATAAATATAAAACACTACAGTGCACTAGCTGCTGGTCATATTCAGCATCAACCCACATCTCACATAACTGTAGGAACAGACTTCATAAACTTTTAACATTTTACAGAAATCATATTTTCCCAGGAACAGTGGAAGTAGGATTACCATAGTTTCTATATATGTAATTTTATTGCACAGTACTTTCCAGGACAGAAAATTTCAGCTTCCACTAACAAAAATTTTACTATAATCTCTTTGAAACACCATGCCAAGAGGGAAAAAGTTGCAGTGTGAATGAAAATGCAAAATTCTCTAAAAATGGAAAAGGCCTAAGATGGAAAAATCTTTCATGTTTATTGAAGAGTTACTACACATTAACCATCTCAAGAATGACATTATAAATTATAAATAAAAATTAACTTCCTTCCACACATAAAAATAGTCTTGTTCCAACAGAAAGATGAGGCAGCTAATGTTGTGTAGGGAAATAATCTATTTACTGTGACAGTCATATGATGCACATAAACATGCCACGTGGCAAAATGCAGAATTTCTTAAAATACTGCAGGTGGTAAAGATAGTTACCAATGGGCTTTTGAAGGTTATCACATGTAGCAGAAACATATATACGGCCAAAGGCATAGACCAGCTCAACAAAGGCCACTGATATGACACTTGTAAGAAGTAGAGGTTAACAAATGCAGAAGAAAAACATACAGTATATGGATCCAGGCAAAGTACAGCAGAATAAAGACCTGATACAACATTTGTAAGAAGCAGAGGAGGAAGAAGTAATAGAAGGCAAATATGAAATGAAAAATTCATACAAAAAATAACAATGGCCTTGCATGATAAATTAATAAATACTTAAGATAAAATGGGCATAGTTTAAGAATGAATAAAACAGAAACTTAGGGAAGGTTTTGAACATGAAAATGAAGTAAAATATCTTAGAGGAAGACTAAGGTCATGATGTTGTCCAGGGGGGAAGAATACAGGAAGACACTGAGGAGAGATTCTGGGAAAAAGAGACAGTTGAAAAGGTCTAGTTGCTATACACCCTGTGTAAAGTGGGGACAGACACGGAGAAGGACCCACAAAGTGGACACATGGAAGGAAACAGACAGACACAGCAGGAGAGGCTTGACTGCAAGGTAACCCACCAAAGGTGGACACATATAAGGAAGAAGAAAGAGATAGATGGAGAGTCTTGGTTGCAAGGTAACCCTCAAATGGTAGATATGAGCAGGGAAGAAGAAAGAGTTTGATAACTAGATAACCTGTATCAAGTGGGGGAGGGGGTGACAGAGGAGGAAAAGGATCATCATCATCCTCTTCAGAGAAAAACTTATTTACCATCATCATAACTTTATTGACACTGATGTTAATTAGTCACATTTAATAAAGAAACAAATTTCAACCAATCATGATCATTTTTGGTGCTGACCATATCATAAAATGTAAAATATTACAATTGCATTAAAATATGTCTTACACATCAGAGTAAGATCCCAGTCTTACAGTTTATGTAGCAAATGTTGTTTGTCATTCTGTCACTACTAACAAGGACCATGACTGTAAGATTTCAGATTCTGCCATGGTGTTAATGAGATCTGCACTCTTCTGGGATTTACATAGCATAGATTGGTAGTCTATTACCAACTTTTGTGACAACCTATCATTCCTATCTACAGGGGTCAAGCAGTTTTGGAAGTTGGTAACAAACTACCAATTTATGTCATGTAAAATTCCAGAAAATCATGTACCTCCAGGAACATGATTAGTTGGAAATGTTTCTTTATTACATAGTATGACTAATTAACATCTACATCAATAGAGTTTTGCTGGCAGTAAACAAGAGCGCCTTTTTAGTCTTATGTAACACAATAGGGTACATAACACTAAATTTATCATCATAAACATTACTTTTATTATTAAAAATGTGGAAGATATACTGATTCTTTTAGTATGGTGATGTGGTAGGATGAGCCATATGAAAATGCTGAAGTGAAGATATTGCAGTTTTCTGATGTGAAAAAATTTTTGACAACAGTGGAAGGCAGTACAAGTCCTCAGGATTTCATGGCAGGTGCTGTTCAACTGATAAACTTCTAAGTTATTACACCATGCAGGAACACAAGTTTGTTCTGATGTCCTCTAACATCAGAACAAACACTGGTAAAAACTTGTGATCCTACATGTAATAACCTCAAGTGTAACACTTGAGCAGGGGACAGTGTTACAGCCAGGGAACCTTACAATTGTGGCTTTTCGTTATATGCCTTGGGTACATGAGTCACTCACCATAAACATTAATGCGAGCACTGTGAGAGACTTGTGCTACAGAGTTCCGAGCAGTACACATGTACTCCCCACCATCCTCTTCTTTTAGGTTTGAGATATTAACATGGCTAATAACGTCATCGTGTACAGTCACATACTGACCCACAAGGAACCTGCACAAGAAACAAATGGATGTTGTCTAGTATGTGATGCTACAGGACCCCATCTATCAGACTTCATACTGTCATATATCAGAAAACTGTATTATTAATATCCCCTGTCATGAGAACCTTGCATTTTAAAACACATACCGTATTTCCCGGCCCATAAGACGCACCGTGATTTTTTCATTAGAAATTTTAGAAAAAAATAATGATGAATGTATTTTAATTTTAGTAATTTATTGGAAGAAAACAGGATTGTTACATATCAATATTAGCAACCATAATATAATTTATTCATCATAGCAACCCAGAAAATCGTCGTCACTGCCACTAAAATCATCTTCATGGTTGTTTTCACTCGGTGCGTCACTTTCTTCATATAAAATGGCATCTTAATTTCCATCTAATGCATTGCTAATGCCACATTTTTTTAAAGACTTTACAATAGTCTCACTTTTAACTCACTGCCAGGAATTTTTCACCCACTCGCAAACATTAGAAATCGAAGGCCGTTTCACTCTTCCTGCCGGTGTAACGTGATGAGTTGGTGTCTCAACCCACTTTGCCCATTCCTTATGCATAAATGCCTTGAACGGTTTATTAACTGAAACGTCCAGAGGCTGTAATTGACGAGTTAATCCATCAGGAATTACTGCGAGATGCGTCTTCAGTTTAGTGGCAAGCCTTTTTGTTGATTCTGTTACATGTGCCTTGAACTGATCGCACACTAATAAAGTGGTTTTTTAAGAAGACCACCTAGACGCTTGGACCACACTTTCTCTAACCACAGCTTCATTCCTTCTCCATCCATCCATCCTTTAGAATAAACATGAACGCAAATCCCATGTGGAATACATCTTTAGGCAGCGCTTTTCTTTTAGAGATTAATAGAGGTGGAAGCTTTGTGCCATTAGCACAGCACGCAAGAACAACAGTGTAACGTGTCTTCTCATGACCAGAAGTCTTTATCATAACTGTCTTAGCACCTTTAACATCCACTGTTTTATTCGATGGAACATCAAACATCAAAGGTACCTCATCCATGTTCCCTAATTGTCCTATCTCAAAACACAGCTTCTTTCTCATGTTTATGACATATTTATGGAAATCTATAATCTCTCTTTCGTACTCACGGGGCAGTTTTTGCGCTACTGTAGTTTTAGTACGCATACACAGGCCATTTCTTTTCATAAATCTTTCGCACCACGAAGTTCTTCCAGCAAAATCAATAATAGACATTTCAATGGCTAGTCTTCTCGCTTCAATTAAAATCATTTTCGTTGAAACAGCAATTCCATTCTTCCTGTGATCTATTATCCTCTTCTTAACATATTCTTCAAGTTTTGACCATTTAGGAGCATATGAACGTAAAGTTTTTTTACTCTTATCTGCTTTGATTAAATCTTTCCTTTGCTTCCTCCATTCTGGTATCATCTTCTCTGTCGGGGGTGAGCCAAAACGCCTTTCAGCTGCCCGGTTTCCATGTTTTTCAGCGTAATTCACGACTTCAATTTTAAATGCAGTACTGTAAGATAATCGTCTCTCTTTTGATCCCACGAGGGTTTTCTTTGATTTCAAACTTTAAATTTAACTCTTTAATCACTGTTTGTAAAAACGTAAATACACACAAAACAGATATACTTTAAGGAACGTGTAACGCACTTGAATTACACTTGACTACACTTTACTACTGCAGTAGCGTAAATACCCAGAATCACATGTGATACAATGTAAACGTTAGGGTAAATCCCCGGATAAGAAATTAAGCCGTTCACAAACATTGATGCCAGATCTCATTATTTGGAAGCAAATTTCACTATTTCACGATAAAGATGTTGTATAATAGATGTACGGGTATTTATAAGTTTGGAAATAATGCTTAGCCTCGGTGCATAAGAAGCAGGTCGAATTTAGGTCACACTTTTCAGGAAAAAAAGTGCGTCTTATGGGCCAGGAAATACGGTACATGCGGGAAATGCAATGCCCATGGTACAGACTCACCTAGTACTGTCTGGTACAGGAAATCCATCTAAGGTCCAAACAAACTGTGGTGGGGGGTTGCCAGTAGCAACACACTTGAGAGAGACAGCAGGGCCTGGCTGCAGAGTCTGCTCAGTGAACCAGTACAGCAGTTCTGGACTGGCATCTGGAACAAGGTAACAATTCCCTCGTATGTTTTAGTGTTCTAATTCTGTATGGTATTTTAGAATTCCAACACAACTTCCAGTATCTTTTTTTACTCTCTAAATGTGTTTTATCAATACTTGTACAAAGATACATTATACAAATCATGACTGCTTCCATCCAGCACTATTACAGTATCCTTATTCATATTAATGCCCAATCATGATGAAACGTTCTCAGGTAACAAGATTAAAGCCTGAAGTGTGGAGATTGCCTGTCCTCACCTTCAGGAACAGAAGAAATAGGTAACACAAGATGGCATCTGTAATTGTATCCTCATTGGTAAAGATAATTTTAGACCAACAGTTACACTACAGAATTAGTGTCACTACTGATAGAGGAATATTATCTCAAGGATTCCACTCCATGGAGCCAATTAACAACTTGGACATGTTTAGACACAACATGTTTTGACACAATGGAGCTAGATCCCCTCTTGGTATTATACTCAATAAAATACAATGAACACTTGATTTTCATGTATAAAGTTACTTGACAATAATGTCTGTGTGCTTGGCCTGCTTACCTCCAAGCTGCAGTTCAGCTGTGGCTTGCACCATCTCCCATTCATTGCTTATGAAACACTGATACATTCCATGGTCCTCTTTCTGCAGTGGTCGAATTATGAGCTTTTCAGGAGATGAGGTAATTTCAAACCGGTTATCACGTACAATAGGTTTTGCATTGTGATACCATGAAATGCGGGTAAGAGGATGTCCTCCAGTGATGCACTGGAACACTGCTTCCTTTCCAACATCTACAACCTGTGTCTGTGGTTGCACATGAGCTGATAATGGTGCTGCCAATGCAACAAAGGACAAATTGTATGCACAGTGACATAGGATGTTATACTGTTTACAGTAACTCAGCTATGGATGGCTGATCTGGCGTTCCGGTAGAGGCAAGAGATTTTCTTTTCTCCAAAACATCCAGACCAGTTCTGTGGCCCAACCAAACTCCTGTTCAGTGGTTACTGGGGCTCTTTTCCTGGGAGTAAAATGGCTGGGGCATGAGGCTAAACATTGGCTTCCACTCAGTGCTGAGGTTAAGAATGAGTACAGCTTACCTCCAGGCCTTCACAACATGTACAGAGACAACTTTCCCTTTAACTTTAACTTTACACTAACAGAAACTGCAGACAAATATGTCAGCTATGTGGTACCAAAATATATTTAAGAATCCTCTTCGTTCTACACGTGGCATGTAAATTTAGACATTCTTTAATTTTAAGAATATCTGGAATCTGTATAAGCAGGGTTCATACAAATGTTTCCGTTAATATAACCACACACTTCAATTTCTAAGCAACATGACAGCATACGAAGAAAAATAAACATTAAGCAAGGCTTCCC
>Ga0209629_10002246_pt1 | contig 12993 bp, 12 predicted proteins | sample TergutCu122P5_FD_187286 | JGI IMG/M metagenome (GOLD analysis project Ga0209629, IMG submission 187286) | Cubitermes ugandensis P5 segment gut microbial communities from Kakamega Forest, Kenya - Cu122 P5 (SPAdes) (version 2) | ecosystem: Host-associated > Arthropoda: Insects > Digestive system... | reverse complement strand
GGATAAAACTGCCGTAAAAATGGCACTTGATTTCATCCGCAATGAGCAACCCGGTCGCATTCACTTGTTGGGCGACGTGTGTGACATGTACAGCGTGTCCGCCTACGACAAAGACCCGAACCGGCGGCTCAATTTACAAGACGAACTCGATGTTGTCCGCGATTGGCTGACCGAACTCCGGGACGCTGCGCCGCGTGCGAAGATCATTTACTCCGAAGGTAACCATGAATTTCGCTTGAAAAAATATTTGAGGTCGGAAGCCAAAGCCCTTGCGGGACTGCGTGCCTTATCACTCGACAAGCTGCTGGATTTCGACAAATTGAAAATCAAGTGGCAACCACATGATCGCCCCTATCGGCTCGGACATTTACTGTTCACGCATGGCAGCCTGATCTCGAAGTGGTCGGCTTGCTCGGCCAAACGACATTTTGAACGTTACGGCTGCTGCACGATTCACGGACACACGCATCGGCTTGGAGCCTTCTATCACACCGACATCTCCGACGTATATGGCGCATGGGAAAACGGGTGCTTGTGTTCCTTGACGCCGGATTACATGACCGCTCCCGACTGGCAGCATGGTTTTTCGGTCGTCTGGTCGGAACGCAACGGATTCTTTCACGTCGACCAGGTTGCCATAGTTTGTGGACAATATTGCTGGAACGGGCACGTGATCGGCAAAAAGCGAAGTACCCCGCAAATTGTGGAGGACATCGCATGAAAAAAACCGTGATCCGCGATTGCACGATTTACAACTGTGATTTTCGCGAGATGCTGGAAACCATTGAGCCTGCCAATTTGATCATCGCCGATGTTCCTTATGGATGTGGCTACAAAACCAATCATCGCAAGGTTTCGGAAACGCCGGAACAGCTTGCATTCGATGATAAACCCCACGTTGAATTTATATCGCCGCTTGTCAACGCCGTCAAGCCGGACAGTGTCATTTATCTTTGCACACGGTTCGCCGAGTTTTCATTGTGGGAACATGCCCTCAAAGATGCCGGAGCAACCGTCAAAACGACCATCGTGTGGGATAAAGGCAATTGGGCGGCGGGCGATCTTCGCGGCGATTTCGGGAATCAAGTGGAGTTGTTACTCTTTGCTCACGTTGGTCGTCCCAAACTGCGGCAAGGCCGACCTTCGAATCTCTGGTCGATTCCACGCGAACGCCATTCTTGGCATCCCACGCCAAAGCCCGTTGAACTCTTCCGGCGTTGTATCGTCAACAGCAGCGATGCCGGTGACCTTGTTCTCGATCCATTTTTAGGTTCGGGAACAACAGCTATTGCCTGCATCCTGACCGGTCGCCGCTTTGTCGGTGCTGAAATTGACAGCCGTTTTTTTGACCAGGCGTGTGAACGTATCGAAAAAGTCTACAAGGAACGCGACGCACAACTCCCCGGTTTTGAACCCAATGTGTTCAAACAGCAAAAGGTACTGATTGATTCATTCCATTTTACGGAGAATGCCAAATGACAAACGATATTGAAATCCTGCAACAAATTCACGAAGAACTCAAGAAGGCCGATCATCCGCCGTTTGAGCCTGCCGTGATTGATCTCTATGCCCGTCTCGTTGAGCGTGTGCCGGAAGACGGTTTTGAACAACACCTGCCCGACAAGGATGTTACCGATCAGGAAGAACAGGCGTTGGGAATATTGAATCGCTATCATTACCTTGAAATGAACTTGACGCAGGACAAACTCGACGGTTACGTCTACCATATCAACCTTCGCGGCAAACGATTCCTCGAAATCGCCAATAACCAAGTGAAATCGGTGGTCGTCGGAATGCAAGACTCTGGCAAACGGGACACGTTTGAAACAGGTGCGGTACGTGACAGTGCCGAAGGAAAGAGCCGATTTGACCTTTTTTCACCGTTTGCGATGGAAAGGGTCGGACTTTGGCTCATGGCGGGTGCCAGGAAATATACGGAGCACAACTGGAGTCGAGGAATTCCCGCGAGCCGCTGTATGGCCTCGCTTCATCGGCATTTAATGAAGTACATGCAAGGTGCGACCGACGAAGATCATTTAAGTGCGGCTGCAACAAATATCATGTTCTTGCTCCACTACTTATGTGGATGTTCACATAAGTAGTGTTATGCCGATAGCGCGATTATGCGGAATAGCAATGAAAAATCGGCATGCTAAGCTGATAATTGCCACATGCCGATTTATTCCTTGCAAAATGTATCTACATAATCTAAAGGTTTTCAAGATATTCAAGCAAAGCGTCACTTGCCTTGAACCGTAAATTTTTTGAAGATGTTTCCTGAACACTATCAAGTGCTTTTTGTTTCATTTGCATGTCTGCGGTCACATAAAAATGCGTCGTATCAATATGCTCATGGCCAAGCCACATGGCGATAACGGTAATGTCAACGCCAGCCTGTAGAAACCGCATTGCTGTCGAATGACGAAGTGTGTGTGGAGAAATGCGTTTCGATTTCAACGTCGGACATTTTGTTTTTGCCTCGGACACGATGGCTGTTAAACGCTTGGCAATCGCAGATCGCGTCATTTTCGATCCGCGATTATTTGGAAACAAAGCAGATTCCGGTGAGAGACGATTTAATTTGATCCATTGGCGCAGCAACTGCATTGTATTTTTCCAGATTGGAAGCTGCCGTTCTTTGCGGCCCTTCCCAAACAGGTGGATCGTTCCATTGCATTCGAGGCGTACATCCGCAACTCTCATATCTGCTATTTCCGACACTCTTGCTCCTGTATTGTACATGACGGAAAATAGAACGCGGTCGCGTTTGCCACACCAGGTATCAACATTAGGTGTGGCCAGAATGGCGTCCATCTCCTCGCTCGATAAAAAATCGACTATTTTTTTCCTTTTACGTTTGACAGGAATGGAGAGTATTCCCTGCAATTTACCGGACAATGTAGGTTCTTCGATCAATAAATACTTGACAAAAGAATTGACTGCCGCCAATCTTGCATTTCTTGTATTTGCCGAATTTCCACGCACCTTTTGAATATGCTCTAAAAAGTCGCGTATATTCTCCGAAGAAAAGTCATCAATGGTAACACGCGATGGAAAAATTCGTTTTTCATCGCGAAAATACTTCAATAGCAGGGTAAACGTGTCACTATATGCACTGATCGTGTGCGGTGAACAACCTCGTTGCAGAGGCAGATACTCGCTAAAAAAACATTTGAGCATCGTTGGGATGGATATTTTTCTTCTTGTCATAATTATTTGCCATTTCGTTTTGTGTAGATGTTTTTTTCGACTCGATGGCTGATCAGTTCGAGCAACTGCGGAATCCCAGTGAGGTACCAATATGTCATCTTGATTGACAAGTGACCAAGATACACGGACAACAAATGGACAGCGGTATCAATGCACTTGTTTTCTTTGTATGCGTTCAAAAGATGGTTGCAAGCAAATGTGTGTCGTAAATCATGTAATCGTGGAGGTCTTTTTTCATTGATCCCTGTTTTCGTTTTACGCCGGAGGTTAGCCCATGTTATGCAAATCGTGGGGTAGGCAAGTCGTGTGCCTCGAACAGAAAGAAAAAATGCCTTGTTGTTCTGATCTGGGAATGCCTGATCACGGCTCACCGCATATTGCTTTAGACGATTTACGGTGGAACGGTCAATAGGAACCAACCTCATTGGCAGTTTTTTGCTCCCGCGAACGATAAGCGTCTTCTGCTTCCAGTCAATGTCTTCGTTATTGAGCGCGAGTACCTCGCCGATTCGCATTCCAGTGCATGAAAGCAAGCCAATGATAGTTGAAAATGTAAGTGTATTGATTTTTCGTTGCTTTACATAAGCACTTGTTGTCATGAGGCAAGCGATTTCCTCTTGAGAATAGATATAGGGAACCGTTCGTTGAATATAGCCACCAAGTATTCCCGGAGGAGGTATCTCTGTTTTCGGATCACTGATAATCAGGAACTTTGCAAAACCTGAAATGGTTCTCAAGCGTACAGTGTGATACGATTTTGTCGCTGATGGTGTGGTAGCCCATTGGAGCACCAATTTCGTCGTCAATGGGCGGTCTTTTGCATTGATGTCAGCATATTTGGCAAAAGATTCGATCAGATGGGTCTGGCTTCGATATTTAAATCCAAGGTCATGCTTGTATCGTATGTAGTCCCTTGCTTTCTCCAGCATTGTTTTGCTTTTCACCGGATGCCTCCACATTTGGGCCACGGCTGAACAACTTGACGTAATGCAGAAAGATCAACTTGCGTATAGAGAATCGTACTCTCAATTGTCTGATGTCCCAGAAAATCAGCGATCTCCTTGAGAGGAATTTTCTTTTGCAAAAGGCGAGTCGCTGTGCTGCGTCGAAAAACATGTGTCCCGGAAAATTTTTCAGACAACCCAGCCGTTTTCCATTGCATACGTATATGAGCCTTCAATACGTCTACGCTTGCCGGGGCGTACCCCGAATGCAAAAAATGGTTTAAAAATATTTGGCGAGAACAGGAAAGTGGGCGTCCGCCTTTGATGTATGCAACGATGGCATCGCCAACACGTTTTGGCAGAGGGAGATGAAATGGAACAGAAATTTTATGGTTTCCAACTCGAATAGTCCCATCTCTCCAGTTAATGTCATCCAACGTGATTCGTGTTACATCACCTATTCGCATTCCGAGGTCGTTGAGGCAAAGGATCGTCGCATAAGTGCGCTTTCCAATTCCTGTCGAACGGTCAATGGAACGTAACAGTATTTTCAAATCCTTTCCTGTAATGAGAGATGGAGCGGAAGTCCGCCGAGGCACGGATATCAATGGGATCGCCGCTATGAGGTGCTTTGTTGGTGTTCCATGCACCTCCAGAAATCGGAAATACCCCTTCAATACCGGTCGCAACAATCTCCGTTTACAGTTTTTCATTGTTTTAGGGATTGATTGAAAATATTCCATTATCTGGGCAGGCTGCACCTTTTTGAACGAAACCCTTCCTTTTGGAAAAAAGTGGCAAAGAAAATCTCGAACTCTTTCTCTGTGTGCCCTAATTGTTGAATCAGCTAATCCATGGACCTCATGGAGATAATTTTCATATCGGTTTAATTCCCTTTGAATCGGGGTTTTGTTGAGGTCTTGGGGAAAATGTTCATGAATGATAGAAACGGCGACTTTCGCCATTCGTTTTCTGTGACGTGCAATATGTATGCTTCTCTTTGGCAAACATGTTTGGGCAAATGCTCCAAATTCATCGATATGTCTTTTTTCGACCTTAGTCAATGGAATCCGCATTTTACGCAACCAATCGCCGAATAGAGACATGCTATAGAGCGAGTGCTTGATGTAGTTGATTGCGTAATTGCCCTCAAGGTAACGACGGGCCATTAATTCCAGAAAGAGGGCAAGATAATTGTTGTGCATTCTTTCTGGAAACGCTTCTGAATAAAACTCAAAATTTGACATGATATGGGGGGAATGAGGTTGAAATGTTCTTCGACATTAACACACATTACGTCATAATCAAGCAAATACAAATTATGTGGAAATTAAATTGAATTTGTACTAAAATATCAGCGTGATAATCATGCTATTCCGCATAATCGCGCTATCGGCATAACACAAGGAGCCAATGTCAACGTGAAAGATGACGAAGGTAAAACACCACTGGACGTTGCCGATACGGAAGAGAAAAAATGTATTTTGCGTGAGGCAATGGAAGCCACCAGAATAGCAAAAACACATTTGCCGGAAAGAATCGATTCAATGGATGAATTTGAAAAACTTAACGACGAACAAAGACAAGCGGTCACGACAACCGAAGGCTATATTCGTGTCATTGCCGGGGCGGGATCGGGAAAGACGAACGCATTGACACATCGTTTTGTTTATCTGGCGGACAAGTTGGGTATTCCGCCAAGTGACATTTTATGTGTCACGTTTACCAACAAAGCGGCTGCCGAAATGAAAAAACGAATCCGTCGGATGATCGGCGATTTCGGTATGGGACGAATCTCCACTTTTCATGGATTTTGCGTTCAACTTTTGAAAGAAGACGGTCATGTCTTGCATTATCCCCCCAATTTTCTCATTCTCGATGAGGAAGATGCCAATAACATGATCGAACGATGCCTTGAAAAATTGAAAATATCATCACAACAATACACCATTCAAAAAGCCAAAGAAATTATCATCCAATATAAACACCAGAATCCCTCTACAGAATTTCTTATTGATTACCCCTATCCTGAAGTTCTCATTGATACTCAAATGACCACGTTGATGGAAGGGCGAAAAATCGCAAGTCACGCGGATGATAGAATTGTTTTGGAATATCTCTATGAGCAAAGGAAAGCATTTGCGTTAGACTTTACCGACCTGATTTTATTTGCGTTGCATATATTAAGAAACAATGAAAACACAAAGACAAAATGGCAGAAACGTCTCCAATATATCATGGTGGACGAATTTCAGGATGTTGACGATGACCAATACGAATTGGCAAAGATTTTGAGCGACTATCACAAAAATCTTTTTGTCGTCGGCGACCCCGATCAAATGATTTACTCCTGGCGGGGAGCGAAAGTGGAACATATTTTGAATTTCGACGAAGGATTTCCCGATGTCCAAACCATTAACATGAACGTCAATTATCGTTCTTCAGCCAAAGTCATCAATGCTTCCAATTCCCTGATACGAAAGAACAAGAAGCGTATTGAGAAACATTTGCTTCCGCATCGAAAAGAGGACGGACATGCGATATACTTCCACGCCAAAACTCAAAAAGAAGAAGCGGAATGGATTGCCAAACAAATAGAGGCGATCAGAGGATATGGCGTCAGTTTATCAAAAATTGCGGTATTGTACCGCGCTCATTATGTCTCACGTCCCATTGAGGAAACATTACGTAATCACAGTTTACCTTATACTGTTTTCAAGGGAGTCACTTTCTATCAGAGGAAAGAAGTCAAAGAGGTCTTGGCTTATCTCAGGCTCATTTACAATGGTGAAGATCAGGCGTTTTTACGGATCATCAATATGCCCGACCGAAATGTTGGGAAAAAACGGATTGAATTTTTAAGAGATTACGCCGAGAACCATAACTGTTCCTATTTGGCTGCTCTTTCTGACAATATCAACACCCCTCTTTTTGAGAATACAAACGGGGCTGCTTTTCTTGAATTGATTAACGAGTATAAAGAATCGCACAAAGAACATTCATTGACGGATTTACTCACTGTAATTTTAGATAAAAGCGGCTATGAAGAGCATCTGCGAAAATCGGGCGATGAGGAACGCCTGAATACTCTCGCGGAATTGAAACAATCAATCCGTGATTATGAAAAGGATGCCGGTGAAGAAACAAGTTTGGAAAGTTATTTACATGATATTGCCTTATACACCCAAGCCGACATGAAAGACGAAACCGAGTCCGTCAAGTTAATGACAATACACACTGCCAAAGGATTGGAATTTCCTTATGTCTTTGTTTGCGGTATGAACGAAGGGGTATTTCCCTCGCAAAAAACACAAAACCCTGAAAAAATTGAAGAAGAACGGCGGCTTGCTTATGTCGCTTTTACCCGTGCGGAAGACCAACTTTTTTTATCGGATGCTGAAGGAACAAATTTTGATGGCTCTTTTCGCTATCCGTCAAGATTCATTTTTGACACGGAGCAGGTCAATTTGGATTATGTCGTGCCACTCCCTGCTCATTTAATCGGTCAGAATATAAATCCCAGTAATCCCAATAGTCCCGATATTGACGCTGGCATTTTTAGTATTGGTACAAAAATTGTTCACACCATATTTGGAAATGGTGAAATACGATCAATTGACAAAGATCAGTCTTGTTATTTGATTGCCTTTGAAAAGACCGCGACACCAAGAATGATTCGTTTCAGTACCCCACTAAAAAAAATTGAATAGAATAATGACAAGGAGCGACCAATGGGCTTGAACATGTTGAGCGAATACCTTTTAGGCGACGAAGGCTACGGGGGCGGTCCGTCGGGAGGCACTGGATGCGGCTGTGTTGTTCTCTTGTTTTTTGTAGGCGGTGCTTTATTTGCCTGCAAATGGGGTTGGTGTGTTTTTGCAATGTTGTTCGGGTAATTTAATGAAAAAGTCGCGGTATTCGGTTCCGAACACCTGATTTCCGGCAAACAGGCATGTTTTCCTGTTTCGTGATGATTCTTCCAGCATTTTTTGCTTTGATTGACACCCGGCACAACGACGGAATATTCTACTTGCCGTCAACGAAAAGTTCCGGAGCGGTCATCACACCGAAAACGGTTACAATTTTTTCGCCCACTCCTTGACAATTTTTAAAAAAGCGTGTTTAAATGGGTGGAAAAAGCGTAATACACTCTCAGAAAAGAACAGTTATGAAAAAGATCAATAGAAGCGTTCCCGGAAAATCCAAATTGGCAAATCGCTTAACGGTCCGGGAAACAGCGAAAAGAAAAAGAAAGTACCGAAGAGACAAGTTGGTAAGGAAAATTAAGAAGACACGTCCTCTCTGTGTGACAACGAATTTCCTGGATTTTGCCGCTCAATGTGGTTGGAATCAAAAAACAACGGATGCCGCAGCGTTGGTGATGCACAAATACTTTCTTGAGACAAGGAAGAAAAAGAAGAAAGGTCACTATTACCTCACAGATTGGGTCAGAATCCACAGCAACTATTTTATTGATATTTTGGGGAGTGATTACAGGCAAATTCTTGCCAAATTGGAAGAATCAGGATTTTTGGAACGAAAAAGAATCCTCAAGTATATTCCAGGAAAGCAAAGTTCAAGGTTTCGCCTCGGAAGTGAATTACTTTGGGAAGACTATACCGCATCGTATCGGCTGCAAACGGAGAGATTGCAACAAAGGTTCCTGAGCACAAGAGCCAGACTGTATAAAATTACATCCGAAAAACGTAAAGCTCTTGTTGCAAAGCTGTTGGAAGAAAATTTTCCCGCCAAGGAATACCCCATCGACGATACAATACAAATACGCAAATCCGGCAAGAAGATCACCTACCATATTCCCAGATTCTTCAAGTACATTGAAGGCGGAACTTTTACGATAGAACAGCTTGAAGTTTACAAGAAAATTGTAACGAATGTTTACAAGCTGAAGCTGGATATTTCGGAACAGGAATTATCGGTGATTGCTCACAAGCGACATCGGGAACAGAATAGGCGTTGTGATGTTTCCGCCCTCCAAGATGTCTATCGGTCGTATTTGGAAGGCGTTCTCATACCGAGGATGTCCATTGATCCACGAGGACGAATGTACACGCCATTCACAAGTCTTCCACGAGAATTTTGGGATTATGTCACCTATCGCGGAAAAGCGTTGGCAGCCATTGACGTGAAGACATCGCAAGTCTATTGCTTGCTTGGATTCATCAAAGATATTTATTACAATTATTTCTCCGGAAGTCTTTTTCAAACGCACGCCGAGAGGTTGGCTCAATGTTGTTTCGGTCGCCAAATCGCATCCGTACCCGGACTGGATGACCACCTTCGACGTTGTTCGGCGTTGTACCAAGTTACCGACTTATTTAAATTCATGGGGCAGCAATCAAAGGATAACGAGAGTTACCGGAAGAGATGTAACAAATTGTTTTCAGCTTTCACAAGAATTTGCATAAGGATATTATGCTCCCAAGGTAATCAAGTCATTGAAAAGGAAATATATACCGGACGTTCCAACCTTCTCCAATCAAACGTTCCCAACTTCTTCAACCTGGATGTCCCCACCTTTTTCCGCGTCCCTACATCAACACACTCGGTGTCCACCCCCACCCGCCCCGTATCTGTCCACGATATTGAACAGGAATATATCACTTACTACCATATAAATCATGAACTTACGTCAAAACTTCGAGCGTTAAATTTTTTTCCGAATCCAACAAAATCGTCCCAAAATCCTATCGATGTCCGACATGAAAACAGCAAAGAAAATGATGTCGGACATGAGGATGTCGGACAAAATATTCCCCGATTTCGTGACCTTTTCTTTCCCTGCAAGGCGGAAATCGATGAATTCGAGAAAATACTTTCGGGTGATCTTTATGATGATTTGATGATAGCGGTCAATGTCAAAGGTAAACAATCGCGTGACGATTTCAAGGGTGATTTTTTCCATTTTTTGTATCGACAAGCGTGTGTTAAGGAGGAGACAATCATTCACGGAAAACATCTTGATTTGGATTATATCGAAAAAGTCGATGAGCCAATCCGAAAGGCGTTTGAGACCCTATTGCCAGCCATCATGTTGTTCATCGATATTTGCAAGAGTGCTCCGGGCACTTTGAGTAAAAAAGGGACAAGCTATAAGTTGCTCCCGACGGCAATGCAGTCAGTGGAAAGTCAGATCATCATGGAATGTTGTACGAATCTGTTGTGCAAGTACCCCAAGATGTTTCTTGTAACACTCCATGATTGTATTCGGTGCTTGCCAAAGGATGTTGCAATTGTCAAAGCGGAAATGGAGCGAGTATTCAAAAAGTATATGATTGAACCGGAATTGAAAGTCAAGTATCATGGAAAATCTTTTGCGTTACCCAATACTCAAGCATTGGAAAAACAAACCGTTGAAAAATGATGTGATAATCTCATTCTGAAAGGCAATGGAAAACATGTCGGAAAACAATGAAAGATGGGTGACAAAATCCGAAATTGCCAGCCTCATTGGAAAAAGCGAAAAAACGGTGGAACGCTTTCTCAATGCCCATCCTCAACTGAAAGAATTCAGAGTGAAAAGAGAAAGGTCTTTTTATTATCCTTTGATAGAAGTGCAAAAATGCGTAAGCAAATATCTTCATTCTGCATCACCGGAAGAAACTGTTACTCCGGAAACAAATACGAAAGATACGACAGTTGCTGAAATCAAAAACATTCAAGATGAATCCGTAAAAAAAGACAAAGAAGCAGAAAGTGAAATCAAAAAACTCCAGGAACTGGTTCAGAAACGAAACAGTTTTTTGAGATGGGTACTGACCGGGAATTTCTTTGACGGGGCTGAAGTCGAAGGGTCGTTTGGCTGGTATGCAAATCCCAAGAATGAAAATTATTCTGATTTTATAAAGGTCTTATCTGACATTGGTGTTGAAGTGAACGACATCATCAATAAGCATTTTAACTCTGCCTCTGTCCCGTTGTCTGAAGAACAGGTTATTATCGACAAGATAAATCATTGCCATTCCTTTTATGATGAAAATATCCAGATGGATTTTCAAAGGCTGAGTAAAGTTCTTAACGCCAAACTCATCAAAATGAGGCGAGAAAAAATGGGGCGAGAAATAAATCGGCTGCAAGCAAGAATACAGTGGGTTCAGTGGGTGGTTGATGGACACTTTGAAAAGATCAATGCGAAAACTCGCAAGGAAATAACAAGCATTTTTAATTCGATGGGATTGGATGCCAATCGACTTCTTGATAAGATTTTTTGTTTTGATGCAGAACATTTTGATAAAACCCGGTCGGAGGATTCCTTTTGAACCGAGTTGGTGAGCAGACATCGAAACTCGATAACCATTTTGTACAACCCAATGATCCTAATCAACACCAATGCGATGCCGAAAAAGCCGACAAAACAACCACGCAGCCAACCCACGAAGAAAAGTTCCCCGCAATGGATGGCGACAAGCCGTTTGCTCCGCAATCTCGAACCGGAGGAAATGTTGGAACTGTTCCGGCAACTTTATCTTCTTTCGCCGGACAATGCGGAATTCATTGATTCACAATTCAAGTCGTCCAAAGGTGACAAACTGCTGGATGAATACCGCCAAAAAATTATTTGGGAATTCTTCCCCGATCACAATTCGTATGACAGCTTTCCCCAAATGGGCAAGATCAAGCAATGGATTCGCGATTACCGAAAAGGAACCGGAGACTTGGCTGGTACGACAGAATTGATGGTGACGTTCCAGGAACAAGGGGCAAAATTCACGCTGGAATACGGTGATATTGATGAACGCTTTTATGATTCGCTCCTTTCCGGATGGAATGACTTGGAGAAAATGTTGACCAAAGACGCCCCGGAATTGTTTCCCGTATTTCGGGAGCGGCTGTTGGAGATCGTCAAACCGATCTTTGGTCGCATCGGTTGGGGATACAGTGATGGAGTTTTCGAGGCGGTCGATGACATCTACGCCTATCATGGTCTCGGTCTTGAATGTTCCGGCAACTGGAAAACCGGGTATCTGATCCATGTGATAGAGAAGAAGGGTTAGGTCGAATGACGCCTCACATGATGATTGTGACCGCCTGATTTTTCACAAGGAGGAAATATGAAACGAAAAACGCCATTTGCCCATCATGCCATTGAACGGGTTTGTGAGCGGTATGGTGTCCTGTTTTCCAAGAAACAGCAACTGGCATTCGGGCGAACGCTTTCCAATCCGAAGTACACGATCCGGTTGACCCGCAATCGGATGGCATGTTACTTTGAAGGGAAGTGGTATCTCCTGGCTTGTACTGCACTGCCGACACACACAATGCCGTCATACACAGTACAGACGTTCCTGCGATTGGAGGACGCCACCGAAGACGACAAACAGATTTTGCAGTATAATGAGCGGTATCTCAAGATCAACAACGATGCGTTTCATGTTTTACCGGTGTCACAATCCCGAACGACCGAGCCGCCCCCTCAAGTGAAAAGAACTGTCGAATTGCCTGCCACTGTCTTGACCGGGGACGAGCTACCACACGATGAAATCCAATCGGCGGAACGTATTCTAAAATCTCTATGTGATGGGAAACGGTGAACCGTCTTGTTGTTGTAACGGCAGACTGCCGCTATAATGGGGGTTCCACGTTCCATGTAAGAGTTCCATATTGAAGCGGGAGCCAACAATGAGTAAGAAAAAGCCGAAAACCGCTTTGTCGGGCGAGTTACAAATTGACGAAAATTCGCTGTTTGCTCGTGTTGCGGAAATCATAGAAACCCGAAAATCTCGTGCCGGTGCTTACGCCAACCGTGAAGTGACCCTCATGTATTGGGAAATCGGGCGGCACATCAATTCGGTTGTACTTGATTCAAAACGTGCGGAATATG
>Ga0209629_10002243_pt1 | contig 13012 bp, 6 predicted proteins | sample TergutCu122P5_FD_187286 | JGI IMG/M metagenome (GOLD analysis project Ga0209629, IMG submission 187286) | Cubitermes ugandensis P5 segment gut microbial communities from Kakamega Forest, Kenya - Cu122 P5 (SPAdes) (version 2) | ecosystem: Host-associated > Arthropoda: Insects > Digestive system >... | reverse complement strand
AATGCTTTTTAACTGACAGCTGATCCACGCTGTCCTGCCAGGCAGACAGCCCACCTCCATACTATCCACAGAACTTAAATACCTTCCAAGTATACATCACTTTCTCCGAATCCGAATTCATCAGCACGATTCTGGAGGGAAAAGATTCTATTTCCACAGGAAGAACAATTGTTTTCTTCATTTGGTCTGGGCACTGCAGAGTTGAAGAATCTACAGCACTTGCTGCCTGTCTGTATCATTTCTTCAGCAACCTCCTACCTGAATCTTTCTTTATGAAATTTGTTACTATACTGGCTGTTCAATAACCATAATGTTCCTTAACATGCTCAGTAAGTTTTTCACTATCCACATTTCATATAGAAAATGTATTGAATAGTTTAAACAACAGGAGGAAAACAGAGTACAACCAGCTATGTACTGTCATGTCATGTCATGTAGTTGTTCACACTATCCGGCAACAACATGGAGTGACAGACACAGCCAAGCAAAAGATTTTATTCCAGTTCCAATGACATGTAGGCATGTAGGTGATGTAGATGGTGTGGTATACCACACCATCTACATCAGTGTTTCTCAATCGCCGGGCCGCAGCCCGGTACCAGGCACCGGCATCAATTATACCGGGCCGCGAGAGGCTCTCCTGGAATTTGTCATTTTAGTTTTCTAAGCATTTTTCATGAATAAATATTTTATAGTGGCAATATTGTGAGGGGAATAATATTCTTGAATGTGTCGAAAAGCTCAGACCCAGAATGCATAAATAACATCTGTGTAGCAGATGTCAGTGATCGGGATTTCATTAGTCCGATTGATAACTAATTTAAATGTAATTTTATACACATTTGTCAACATGCCACACTGTGTACATAAGTGTACTAATATTCTTTATGATTATGCCATAATTTATTATTAATACTTTTGTTAGTTTAATGTATGAACTCAAAAAAAATTGGAAAGGTATTTACGAGTAAATTAGTTAGGACAGGGCCCTCGTCTTATAAAAAAAGAATTTGCCAGGCCGCAGTCTCACAAAGGTTGAGATACACTGATCAACATCACCTACACACCGGATTAAAACTCACTGCATCACTGCATCAAACATCACTAGACTAGACAATTTTAACTCCCAAGATTTTAATCATTACCCATTTTAACCTATATTTATATTACTTATATAATTTTTACTGAAATTATACCAATTTTTAATTGTTATGGCGTGACGGTGACACAGCTTATCACATTTGTACCTTTGTATTCTTGTAATAATAGCATCACCTTTAAGATGGCCACAATAACAGGCAAAACATGTTCATAAGAACACTGTGAATAAAATACATTATGGACATTGAAGTGAATTTTGTTGGTTATTTATATATTATGGATCTGAATAATGTAAGGAATATGGAACATATTAAAATAAACAGAAAACTTACTTTTTTTGTATCTTTCTTGCATTTCCTTGCAGTCCTTTGAATTCTTCACCTTCCTTCAATTCAAAGAACCTGGGCAGGCCAACTTCCTTTTGTTCTTCTGCTTTTCTTCGCTCCATCTCTTCTTGACGCAGCAGGCGATGTTGATGCTTCACTTCTTTAGTCCACTGTTGGTCATCATCTGAACTGGTGTCTGATTCAGAGAGGCTTTCACCATTCTCAGAACCACCCTGGAAGTACTTAACAGTTAACTTCAAACATAATATTATAAACAAATCCAATCAAAGGTCTTCCTCTGTAGTCTATTTCCTTTAACACAAAACAGAAGACTTACAATATCTTCATGCTGTCCGTAAACTGACCGTCACAGAAGGTGGTATGATTTTACAACATTAGAGGCCACCTGAACATTTACTGAGCCATCAGAACAGCTGGATCTATGGGAAGAGGTTGTAAGGAAGCCAACTGGCTGCACAGCAGGGTCAAGGCCAAGCTTTGGTGTTAAAATATTTCACATTTCTTTAAGTTATCAAGTAAAATCACAGTAACTGACTGCCACTGATCAAAGAAAAGAGATAAATGCTGATTTATACCATTACTTTAATATCATCAAAGAGAAAGCTACCTTAACAAACCAGAACTAGGACACAATGTTATAAAGCAACTGAATCCAAGCCTCTAAAACAAGAAACAATTCACACTTAAAACAACACTACATGACATTTACATACCTCCACTTCTTCAAACTGTTGGTGTATAAGTTTCTTCTTCAACTCTTTCTTGCGACTCTTGTCAAGTCGAGAGACAACAGGGTTTAGCAGCCTGTATGACGTAAAATACAATGTGTCATTAGCTAAAGAGGTTCATACTGACAGAACGTCACTGCAGTCATGTTTCCACCTCACAAATGAATGAATAGATAGTGTAGATAGCAAACAATGCATATATCAACATTAAAATCCACAAGTTTAAATACTAACCTGTATTCTTCTGCATTTTTGTCCACTTCAAAGTCTGGATTCTCAAACAAAGCCTTGAACCGATCATCCTTCAATAGATTGGTACCACTTTTATTTTTCTTCTTCTTCTTCTCTTTTTGTTCTTCATCAATCAGTTTCAAAGCCAAGTCCTTATTGACTTTTGGTAAAGTCTACAACAGAATGAAGTGCAACTTGTGTAAGGAATTTCATATTCCCTGCATGTGTTACAATAATAACTGAGGTGATAATTAACTAAGAGTACAAAATCTGTTTGAACACTCCAGTGCCTGATTATGCACCAACATAAGCAGACAAAATGCACAAATAATAAGCAAATAATACCTCCCCTGTCAAAGACCATGTCCTAAGCTGTCCAGAGATAACCTCTATTTGAGCCATTCAAATCATTCAAAAAATACCAAACCCATAAAACCCACAGACAAAGTTGGTTGATGCTACAACAGTACCTTTAACCTTTTAAAGCCTACTGGTTATGTGATGCACCAACAAGTTGAACATTCAACACCTGTACGCTCTGCCCACACCGTATTGATGTGTTTTGTATTTATCTGAGAACAAACAGTGACTTGTGCCACTTACACCATAAACTGATTGATTTTTATAACCAAGTTGAAAAGTGTTTACTGCGCGGTACGAACTGGGTCTTATAAATAAAGAAGTTTGCGCTTCGTCTTTAAAGGGTTAATCATGTCTCAGTGATGACAGCTGTCATGGGAAGCCTGAAAGGAATTCAGAGTTTGCTAACACTACTGCAGTTCAACTTATCTTATTTCAAAAGAGACTTTCAGTGCCAAGCCAAAGCTTCTAAGCAGGGGTTGCAACTTATAAAAACATTTTTCAACATACAAATGTCTTGCAATATTGCCAATTTCTTGTTGAATAAAGCATAGTGAAACTCTCTCAAGATGCTTTTTGAAAAAACTCCAAAAAACCACTCATTGAGTGAGACAATCTCTCAAAAGTTATAATGTGAAAACTTCTATTATTTTGAAAACCATGACATATTTATGCTGAGCATGTGTAATATACAACAGTCTCAACACATTCTCACCTGCCTCTGACTGTCAAAGCATTTTATCAGTAACCTTTCTCATAGGAAGGTTTTGTTCTTTAGTGTTTTTGATGCAAGGATCATTCAGAACACCATCCACCTTATAATATTATGTTCAGCTTTTCAGATATTGAGAGTGGCTTGCTTTTTGTGCCCCTTCTTGATGTGGACATGGCCAAGGTATTTTATAAAATTAACTATAAAAATTTAATAACAAATTTAATTCAACTTTCAACTCAATTCATTGAAGCATTCAGTTCACTATTAGCACTGACATTTAACAACTGCAACAAGTTCCAGATTAAAAACCATGCTGCTCCATTGCGTAATTTTTCCCCACACTCTACAGGAATATGTCCACAGATTATGATGTTCAAGTATTCAACAACACATGTTAAACACAGACTGTAATAATGACTTGCTAACACATAGGTTTTCCATAAAAAGTATTAGCCATTTTGATCATGTTTTCAATAATTAATCAATTTACAGGACAAAAACTTACAGTTTTCCCATACATGCTGTCCATCTGACACACATGACTCACAATGCATGACCGAGTGCCTGTCACACTTACAAAGACAAAAAAGTTTTACACCCATGAGCATGATTAAAGACAGACACCATGTAAGTTCTGGAATGTTCAAAAAGATCTTGAAAAGAAGGAACTGTTAATGGCACCACTTGCTTTCAGCCTTATGTCAGTAACATCTGACCACTATGCACAAACAGAATAAACACGAGCAGACTTCTACGTGTAGTTAATTGCCACAAAACTTATAGCTTCATTCTTAGTTATCTACTCTTCTTTTGTGCAAGTGATACAAACTGCTGGAAGTGGTACATGCTTTCTCATCTTGTACATGACTTAAGCAACATTCAATAAACTACATGACATATATGTATTAAATATAAATTTCAATTTCAGAAATACATTGTACCTTTAAGGGTCCAAGTGAAATGAACTTAATATTATACATCTTCTGTGCAACGAGTATTATGCAGGTAAAATTTATTCCAACTTATTCTACACTTCATACCATACACAAGTAACTTGTTGCCTCTGGTGTTCTGTTGAATGTATCCTAATACAATTCCACATTTCTGATTAAAAAATAAGTACTTTCTACTTCAAAGACACAATCACATGTGCGAAGTCCTGTTAACAAAGGCTTTTACTACAAAACCTCAACAATGTAAGTATGTTTTCATGCCTAAGCACCATGTCATGGACACATACAGGAGAACTGAAATGAAGTTGCACGCATTTCTAACCTCAGCATGTGACAAAAGGACAGCTTCACAATGCAACCACTTCATTCTTAAGAAGATAAGAACAACTGGTACTCAGTACACAGGAGACTGCAAGGTCTGGACAGGGATACAAGGAAAGAATCCCTTTGCCAGCTATGCTTTAAAAACTGCTGTTCTCACACACAGCCATTAATCAACTGGCTCAGCAGCAGTATGACACGCTACATTAAGTTAAAAAAACTGTAATCATGAAAGCAGCATGTCATATTTATGTGTCAAAGAATAAAAAATACTGTGATTAAACCTTTATGTCTGAATGGGAAAATACTGTCCAAGGAATTAAACACCCTCTAACGGCTGAATGGGAAAACAATGTCCGCACAACACCAAGTCCTGTTTAAAATTTTCTGCATTTATAATTACACATCTCTTTTTCACAGTATTTGACTAAAAGGCTTGTATAGGCTAAAAGATTGTGTGAAGTTTAATTGTAGTCAAAATTATCAATAATAAAATTTAATTTTTCTTACTAACAGTCTTACAATTTTTCCAGAATTCATGAATTATTTATACTTGTCTACAGGTGGTTCTTCCACTCCCCCCCCTCCATATCAGCAAGGTGAAGCATATACCACACATATATATGTTCCTATATGTTCCTTTCTGTCCTTCATGAAGCCTTTTCTGTTAAATCCACACCCCATTCACCCCGATTATTTCATCAAGAAGATGCTACTGACAAATACCAATTCAGTCATTTCAATGCTAGTATTTACTGACATTTGTGTGTTACACTTTTCAATTTTAGAGGCAGTTGATCCTCAGAAATGCAGTTTGATGTGATACACCTCGAAACATGAGGTGGCACACAACCTTATGTAGCATTCTCGACACTTGAATATTGTTCTTGTTTCTTTGTTTTTGGTGGAACACACACAGCACTGAATTGTCTTACATTGCATAAGCCAGTGTCTGTTGTGGCATGTGTCAAGTTGGCTCATGGATGGAACTTGTCTTCCTTGTCTTGCAGTCAAAACGCTAAGTGGGAAAGGGTCTTTATAGATATGACATGGCTCTGTTTGTTGTAACCCACTCGGACCCCATGTAAACCTGTGGACTACAGGTACAGTAGGTCGACAGTTTGTATTTTCAGTCTACTGTGTGAAGTTAGTGCCAGTAATATCATCTGTGTCACTGTTACTCTGAGCAGAAATGTCTTAGTCTTCCGATAAATTCACATCAGAGTCTGATTCTAATACCAGTTCCATGACATCTTAGTCTGTAAAATTTTCTCCTTATAGCCATACTGCTAAATGCACTGTGACACAATTCAGCACACAACAAACCAAGCAACTTCCAACTGTGTGATTCAAGTGTCAACAACGCCTGGCGTGTCGAATGTTACTGCTCTAAGAGGGAACAGACTGAAATGTTCAATTGAAGATAAACATAAATATGAACCTACAGTTCACAAAAGTCATGAAGAAATCTCTACAGCAGAATGAAGTATATTTGCCTCTGTCCCTTACTGCACTAACCAGAGAAATAAACATCCATATTCTTTCCTTTCCTCTCCCACTGACTGCATATGAACTCATTCGCCACAGCACATAGATAAGACAGCACCATCACGAAACCTGAACATCATTATAAGAATTAAGCTTGAACAACATCTGAGGATATATGAAGACATGTACAGTCAGCTCCAAATTTAACAGCAGAGTCTCAACATACAGCAGAAGCTATTTGAAAGAAATAAATCCATAAAATGAAAATTACAGCAAGAGATAAACAAAATATATATGACTCTCAATGACGCTTCATAAAAATAGGTGGATTTTCTTTCAACTAGCAGAATGAGTAGATGGATTCATTCTTAAGGGTGTCCTTTTTATTTGAACAAATTAACTTTAAAAATGTATGAAATACAACAGATGATATCAACAAGTGCAAAAATGGGCATTTAAATGAAAAGTACCCCAGCTGTCAGTAGCTACTTTGGGATTCAAATCTCTCGCATGTTAAAGTTTAAAAGCGCTGAAGATATGTGCTGGTGGTTTTTTTCTGGTAATAACTTACTGTACTTGGAAGACAAGATTAATTTAAGATCAAAATACAGGATTACAGTCCCCTTTTCCCTGGATATATCCTCTTTTCTGACATGAAAATTTACATCCAGGCATGATTCTCTTATATTTGCTGATATTTCTGGGTTTTTGTCTGTTTGTTGTTTCTGAACAATGATAGGTTCACCAGTCTGCAAGCACACCAGAAGTCAACTAAATATTTTAAAAACAGCAAAAAACAGCAAATGCCACTCAGAATTGTTGAAGATTTCACTGGTCTTCTTTGCCATTCCCACTCATGATACAAATGAAGAATGAGTTTTCTCACTGATGCAAGCCAGGTGGACAAAGAATAGGAACATACTGAATGTTGAATCAATCAGAGGGCTCTTATTTCCACAGTAAAATTTCAAACAAACCTAATGTACAAATTTCCATACCCTCATGAACAGCAGTGTACAACTTAGGACTCGTGATGAGTCTTGGTCTCAATAATACAATGTAGAAATTTCTTTAATGGGGATCCTACACAGAACACATTGTGTGTATACTGCACACAAATCTGAAGGGTTTTCGTTTTTATTTTTAAGTATTTTCTTGGAAATGACAATGCTGATTTCATTTCATAAAATTTTGAATATTTATATACCCTGTTTTCTAACTTCCTTCTTTCTTTGCTGGTATGTCCTCTTTTTACATATGATAAATGGTGAATTTCCTCTTTTCTTGTGATGGATATATAGCAACCCTAATACAATGTCAAGTTTTGAATAGATTTCCAATTAATCCCCTCTCCTGCATTTCCTCACCTGCACTTTCACTCGGTTTGTTCTGTCCTCTTCAATTTTTTCCCTCACTTTCTTCCTTTTGTATTCTTCAAATGCAAATGGTTCTGCTACAGACTTTGCTTTCCTGTACAGTCGTATATCCACGAAGAATCCGTGCATGTAGGCTCGCAGGAGATTTGTTCCTGAAACAGTAAATTATTAATCACTGCACATACATCACATTAACATAAATTACCACAACAAGGGACCAAGAAATACACTCTCCTACCCCCACACACTCACACATGATGCAAGGTCAACAGTCAGTACATATTTAGCCTTAGCAAAATGAACTAAAATGTAGTCAACAAATGATTTCAGAATGTTAAATTCACACTATAGAGCTTAATTCCCACTCTCAATCTTAAATTTTTGAAGTCTCTTTATTTCTGGACAAATTAACTGCATTTTGTATGTTTCTGACTACAGGATACAATAATCCTTTCCAAACAGGCTAATTCAATTTACAAAATTTGTATAGCCGACTAAATGTTCTGGCCTTATCAGGCCACTTTCAAGACATCCACCAGGTACTAGTTCTTACAATTGTAAAGACCTTCAATATAACTTTATGAGTTACGTACTTTCCTTAAAAAACAAACAATTTATGATATTATGGATATGCTAGTTCTAATCACTGCAGACATCTTGTCCATATATTCCAGCAACATTAGTTGTAAAACTGTACACACAAAGATTTAAGTTACAATAATATTTATAACATAATTGTTTAGAAAGTTCATAAGCATGTTTTATGAAATAATGTTTCTTATAATATGAGATGTGTGTGTGTGTGTGCGTGCGTGGGCACGTGTGCATGCACGCCTATTATACAATTATTTGTAGACTTCAGTAATACAAAACCAGCTGTAGCTAAAATGCTGATCAGTTTCTCATTTGATGATTCCTGAACAGTGTTCTGAAGTTCCATTTTCATTCTCCTGTTTTTGTAGACCAAGGGTGACTACTACTACTACTGCAAATTAATAAGCCTGACTCCAGTATGTGTGTGTTAAATTTGGAAAAAATGTATCAAGGGTCATGTGGTGGTTTACTTATGATTCCTCACCAATGTGTGCATGGGCTTTGATTGCCAGTTCTGTACTAAAAGGTCAGTGTCTCTTATCTGGCTATCTCATACAGTATGCTATGACATAAAAAACTGGACTAAGAACTAGGCAACATTTATCATAGATTAAATGACTAATTCTGCTGCTACATATGTATGGAACTTCTTTGTGGTATCTATATATTTACCCTTCTGACCCCTTAAGATAATAAACACAGTCCCTCTCAGGCTGACATAAGAATGAGTTTGACCCAATATGTATTCTGCAAATTTTGGCCCAATGAGAGAGAGAGACTTGATGTTAATACTACAGCTTTAAGACAGAAACCTCATGGAAGATGGGTGGCTACAGCAAGATGGGGAACCTACACATTTTGATCCCCTTGTGCATGTCAACTTGAAAGAATATTTTCTGGGTTGCTGGATTGGCTGTGGCTCACCAAAATGTCCTGTACCATTATCCTGGCTATCACACAGTCCTCACCTTACCACACCAAACAACACTTCATGGGGCAATATCAAGGAGCAAGTGGTTGTTAACCACTATGGCAATGAGGAGATTACCAGGCTGTGGAACCGGCTGTTACCATTCCAATATTAATACTTCAGAGCATGTCACAAAAGACATGGCAGTGCATCGGAATATGTTTGGAACACAACGATACACAAACAAATGTACCTGATGTACAGTAACTTCCTCACCACTACATTTGTCATCTTCATAATCAAAATATTAAGAAATAATTGCTTGGGACGAAAGTAAAAAAATGGATCAAAGAATAAACCTCATTGTCATGTTTCCCTTATAAAGTTTTCCCCATTGTGAAGCTTTTTCACTGGTCCATTAAAAAAAGATTTGATACAAGAAAAACTGCACTGAAAGGAACAATCCAAGAAGCAAAAATGCCTCCTCTTTCCAAGATAAATTTGTGTCAATCATTTGTATTATGGTAATTTATTTAACATTCCTGGATTATGTCATCCCATCCTGATGCAAAAGTACACAAAACTCTCTTAAGCTAACTCACAGCATCAACAGAAATCCTCAATACCTACCCCTCCATATATCTGACTTGAAACAGGCTGGACTTCTCCAACTGACCATGTGAGAAAGGAGGAAGTTTGTGTTAGGAGCCTAACAGGAAGAAGTCTACAGACAATCTCAGACTTATGGAAATTCAGTTTACTGAATTTGACTTACACAATGTTAGGGGAGGAAAAAAGAAAGAAAGAAAAAAAAAAATGAAATAATAATATTGTTGAAATACTGGCTGAATGAAAGCAAAATAATAAAACAACGTAGAAGAATACTAGTGGGTAATAAAACAGGCAACAGAGCAGTCATGCTTCCACCATTCAGGTTCCAGTGTTGGGACTTCAACTGTAATCCCTCGTATATAAATACAGTATAATTGACCATAGGTATGCTCAATTCTGAATTGTGCAAAATTCAACTTGTGCCACACCTTCCAGGACACAACTTGTACATAAAATAATCAGTGTCCATAATGCTATTTGTTTATGAGGTGACAATGGTTAATAAGATGCTAGTGCCTCTGCCATATCTCAGCCACATATGTTTAAATTTTCCATATATTGAGGGTGATTGTGTAATTTACTGACCAAACCAGGACACTTTGACTGGCATAATAGTTTCATTATATTGATGAACCTACAATATTGGTCTATTCAAAAACAATTTTAAAAAATACAATTCCTTTGAAAAAATAAAATAGACATGCATGTGTGTACAGTACAGCAAAATAAGTCTTGATATTAATTTACCTGAACATTAAAAATAACATCAGCAGAATAATTATTCTTGGTACATATTCACATAATGGGGCGCGTGGTGGCGTAGTGGTTAAGGCACTATGCTACAAACCGGCAGGTCGCGGATTCGATTCCCAATGGTGTCATTGCAATTTTTCAGTGCCATAATCCTTCAGGTAACACTATGGCCCTGGGGTCGACCCAGCCTCTAACAGAAATGACCCGGTGTATTTCCTGGGGGTAAAGGTGGCCGGTGTGTAAGGCTGTCAACCTTACCACCATCCTGTGCCGTTGTCATGAAATCTGGAAACCTTAACTTCCTGGAACCCTCTAGGCCACTCCAGGCCTGTAACAGGACTGCTTTACCTTTACCTTTACATATTCATATATTAGTTTCTTACCTGTAACTGTCCCTAATACTGTGTCACAAGTATTTTTCTCAAGAATGTATTTTTTTCAATATGATCTTATTATTTAGATATGATGACACCTTCAACCGACTCTTCTCTCTAGACCATATTATTTTTAATACAGAAAATATTCTCTCTACAGATGTGAACCAGTAAGCTCAAAGAAAATTTTGCTAAATGGAAGATATTCTAAATTCTAATTTTTTTGTATTGAAATATGTGAATATTTCAGCCCTTATACTTCCACAAGTACTGTCTTTTTGCCTCCATTTAGAGCATCCTTCTTCAACAAATATTTTTACAAGACAAACCTCATCAAATGAGTAGTCTCTATTTCTGATTCTTTTACACATTTTGCAAAATTCTGATACTGCAAAATAATAGGCCTTCTCAATTTCATTCCATTCTGATACAGAATATAAATTTATCCAATTAAAAATAGGAGCACCATTGAAAGATTCTTCCCAGAAGTTCAAATACTCCAAAGCACAATTAAAGAATTTCAAATTTAAATCTTGTACACAGTGTGAGTTCTCATCGTTTAATTTGTTCTGGCCCTCCACCCCTTTTGTTGGGATAAATCTGTCTTCCTGTTTGCAAGTTTGGTTTTCAATAACTGTAATTTGATAAAAGCTTAAAAAGCTGAAGTTTTTTGGTGCTACACACATTCATACTGTGATGAAAGATTTCCAATGGATTTTGAATATAATAAAACAAAAATTCAGGGGACTCATTAAAAAAAATCAACATCATTTTAGGATGCAGGCTGATTTACAAAATAGTTCTTGAAGGGCTCAAAAATTTCTAAAATCTGACTAATGATGGTCAGCAAAGAGAAAGGCACATACTGCCATGCTGAAGTATTTTTTTTTTATATTCAACATCAGATTCGTCACAAAAATTTCGAAGTTAGGTTACACTGTGTATATACAAAAACATCTGAAAAATTTTGATAACAACAGCTTCCACTTTGATTGGTAGATTATCATAGCTTGTTTGGATGCAATTATGAATTATGTGTGCACCACAACCAATTCGAAGCACATTTCTGCTCCACAGGTTTCTTAATATAGTAAAAACATTGTTTTACCATGAAGCTGTGTTACAACAAAATTTGTATTCATACTATCATTGCAAAACAGACAATGTTATCTTCAACATTGAACTTCTTAACTGTATTTACATCAGCATTCACAATAATGTCAGATGTTTCATCTTCAATGAATAAACTTTCAAAAGCTTTACTTTGATTCCATGGACTGGATGAAAATAATGAACCCTAATTTGAATTAATTTAACTGATTTTCCATTTGAAACATCTGATGACACTGATATAAAACTGGCATCATTTAACTCTTTGTGAAGTTCCTCTTCTGCCAATGGAACCAACACATTAACAGCTACTGTTTCACTTTGTGTATATGCATGAGAAACTTGGAATCCAAAATGCAGGAAATTAATTTAGAAGAACAGTCACTTAACTTAAATGAACAGTCATGATTCACAGGGTGATATGTTAGCACACCTTCTGCTGCACATGTTAAATCATCATCTTCGGGCACAGTTGTGTTAAAATAACTTTTAACTTTTGAAATAGATGCTGATGCTTCTTCAGCAGATTTGTGTTTTCTGGTTTTCGTGTGGTCAGTGATATGACTACAGCCTCCATGGTGAATGGTAAATGTCGACGAACTATACCAGGTACATGTTCATCATAAACTTTCTTGAAAAACAGAAATTCAGTATTTGGTTTTTTATTTAACAGTCACTTTCATTTTTTTTCCAGCTCACTGCTGACATAAGGGTTTATTGCAAAATAAAAAGTGCTGCCAAACAATAAAATAAACAGTTGCAGATTTACACCATACAGTAAATGACAAAACCACTACAGCAAGACTGTTCAGTCTGCTCTCTAAATGCTCTATGGCAGGACTGCAGCCTGCATTTCCCATACATATTTCACATAAACCATCTATAATTTCCAACATTTCTCACTGATCTTGCCAACTGGCTGGTGCACCAAGTGGCCAGCAGGGGCAGCAGCATCAAATACTTCTCCCATTACTACCATCGAAGACTGGAAGGAGTTAGGAGAACTGTTCACTGCACATGCATTTCACACGATACTAGA
>Ga0209629_10002242_pt1 | contig 13013 bp, 10 predicted proteins | sample TergutCu122P5_FD_187286 | JGI IMG/M metagenome (GOLD analysis project Ga0209629, IMG submission 187286) | Cubitermes ugandensis P5 segment gut microbial communities from Kakamega Forest, Kenya - Cu122 P5 (SPAdes) (version 2) | ecosystem: Host-associated > Arthropoda: Insects > Digestive system... | reverse complement strand
AACCAGCTCTTTGGAACAGGTTTAATTGGACTCAGAAGCATATCCCATTGTCCCCTCTTAGCATTTTCATATTCTTCATGAGAAATAGGAATCCCCCACTCCCATCCTCCTTCTACCCATTTATCGATTGTCTTTGCATTTATATCCGTGTAATCTTCATTCATCTTTAAACCTCAATTTTTTAACCTCAAGTAAATTATTTTGCAGTCATAAATTTCATCGACCTCGCCATATTTTGTAAACTATCTAAATCTTTACTAGAATTTGCATCTATAAATATATGATACTTATTTGTAGTAGTTTTACCAGTTTTAGGATTTTTATTTTGCACGGTAAGGAGAGTGTCTAAAAACACTTGAGAATTAGGATCCTCTACATCACTAAAAGTATATTGCCATTTTATCTTTTGCCCAAGTATAATGTCATCTTTAGTTGTAGCACCTTCAGAAGGTCCAGCATAGTCAGGGTTTTTACCAGAAAATATTCCCATATTGGACCAATATCCTCCAACCGGAACTACTTTTACAAAATTGTATATTTTATAATCCTTTTCTATATCTACAAAAGCAGCACATCCGCTCTGTACTGTTAATATAATATTATTATCGATGGTAACATTTCGTTTATTAACAGCTAAAGTCCTCGTTCCTCTTTTAATGCTTTTAATGATCTGTTCCGATATGCTATTGCAGTCTGACTTTTGTTTATACGCATTGCTATTTGCGTAAATATAAACTGATATTAAATTTCCATCCTGATTTTTTACAACAGCACCATATACAAATGTACCATCTTCAGTAGTAATTGTTTGCAGTGGTACAACTACAACCATTGGTAATCCATCTGCAATACAATTAGTTACTGAAAAAAGAGGATCACTTGCATTGTTATCCAGTAAGTAATTCACGTCTTTTACTAGATCGTTTTTAGAAAAGCAAAACAGTTCCCTTGCACATAAGATCAGCTCTTCAGAACCAGTTTTAAAAGATACACGAGTTTCTAATTCATTAGATAATAGTGGTCCTAAAATGTTGCTAGATGAGGTTGTAATAATTTTAGAACCCTCAGGCATAGAAATAGAAAGCCTACCACCAAGTAAAGAGTATGGCTTTGCAGATATTTTTGCACTATGAATACCTGCATTAGTCCCCTTTACAGAAGCTGCAAAAACGGTTGTGCTGCTTAATCCTAATGCAATCACCATTATGAAGATAAGTATTTTTCTCATAAATATTCCCCCTTATTTTTATCTATACTATAATAATTACTATTTCCATAATCATGACGTAATTCCTGCTTTTTATTAAAAAAAGTACTTAAAATATAGTAAAATCAATCTTTTTGTTCTACAAACATTCTGATACCGCTTACATCCATAACAGGAATTTTTTCAAAAATTTTTGCTTGTTACAAATATTTTTGTGCTATAATTATAAATAATAGTAAAAAATTAAAGGAGTGGTCGCATGAAATTTGAAAAGAAAATATTATTTACAGATAGCATAAATAAAACTGAAATAATATTAAAAGCTCTCGATGATTTTTCTATGTTTTCTGAAGATGATCTCATGAAGGATATTTTAAAAGAAGAATACTTTAAAACCATCATCGCCAAATTTGATTTCGATAATGAGGTTATGGAATATACCATCACATTGAATAACGAAGGAAAAATTTACTGTGCTGATATTTTAGAAGGTGATATTACAGATTATGGTTTTCATTTAAATAGAGATCTTTCCTATACATATGCACAAGAAAAAGAAGCTTGCACTACTTTATTTAAATTCGCATTAAATGGATACTATCTCGATAGCGAAGAAAAAGGGGAAAAGAATTTAGAATTTGAAAAATATGGCACATTGTCTGATATTAAAGTATTAAAGGATTATCTTACTGAAGAAATGTGCGAGAGCATCGATTCTCCTATTTTTATCCAAATAATAAAAAGTCTAAATGAAGATGCACTTACATCTCTATCATTAGAAAGCGATAAGGACATCGGACCATTTAAAATATCCTTTACTCCAAACCAAAAAGCCATGAATGAATTTAATTTTGAAGATTGCGATGATGGAATCTGCTATTATAAAAAGCCTAACAATTTAAGCAATTTATATGTTTTAATATTATATGACGAGTGCGATAAAATCAGATATCTCTTATTTAGAAAGGGATTACTGATGGGAAATTCTATTTAAATTATCTTTTAAAAATATATTATGTTAATTGACGAAATCTATATCCTGTGCTATTATCAAATAGATACTCTTTGCACTTTTAAGCTCCTTTTGGGAGAAAAAATAAAAAGTACAAACTGAGCAGGCTGTGAATTTTATGATTTAAAGCCGGGCTGTTTTATGCAGCAGCGGATGTATAACGGCATCTGTGGGACAGTTTTTTGTTTCATAGGTGTCTTTTTTTATAGATTTTCATATAATAAGAGTGCGATGAGTTAATTTTGAAAATAAAAAAATCTAGGAGGTACTTGATTTGGTCTTAGAAAACCCTAAATTTACAGGATTAACTGAGGATGAAGTAAAAGTTCTTCAAACAAAATATGGTAAAAATGAATTAATTGCTGAAAAAAAACAAAGCTTTTTTATAAAATTACTCCATATCATTTCAGAGCCCATGTTCCTTTTATTAATGGCTGCAGCAATTATCTTTTTTATACTTGGTGAACCTAGAGATGGCATCATCATGCTAGTCTTTGTTATTGGAATTATAACCATTGATGTTGTGCAGGAATGGAAAACAGATCAAACTTTAAATGCCCTTAAAGATCTTTCAGCACCTCACATAAAAGTCATACGTAATAATAAAGAGACGATCATTAAAAGCTCCGATCTAGTTCCAGGTGATTATATGATAATCGTTGAAGGGACGAAAATCCCTGCTGATGGATTTGTTGTAAAATGCAGTGATTTACGGGTAGACGAATCTTCATTGACTGGTGAAGCAGAAGGTGTATGGAAAATACCACATGATGAAAGTTCAATAGAAACAAAAGAGTATTGGAAAAATGATTACTGCTATGCTGGTACTCTAGTGATGCAAGGATCTGCAGTTATTCTGGTGGATAAAATTGGAGCTCTAACTGAATATGGAAAAATCGGAGTAAACATTGCAAAAGCTCCCGATGAGGATACTCCACTCCAAAAACAGACAGATGATGTAGTAAAATTAGCTGCAGCAATCGCTGGCGTGTTGTTTTTTTTGGTCTGCATAGTAACTTGGTTTAACATACCAGATCATCCTTTTAAATCCAGGATCATCGAAAGCATACTTTCCGGTATCACCCTTTCCATGGCTATGATACCAGAAGAGTTTCCAGTGGTTTTAACTGTGTTTTTATCCATGGGAGCTTGGCGGCTTGCAAAGAAGAAATCCCTAGTTAGAAAGCTTCCATCCGTCGAAACCCTTGGAGCTGTTTCAGTTTTATGCGTTGATAAGACTGGCACCATCACTATGAACAAAATGGATGTAGAAGAAACTTGGGCTATAGATTCTGATATAAATAACCTAAGTGAAATAATGGGCCTTGCATGTGAAACTGAAACCTATGATCCAATGGAACAAGCAATGTTAAATTATTGTGAAAAAATTGGAATAGAAAAATCTCACATCTTCGGTGGAAAATTGATAAGCGAATATCCATTTACAGATGATCTTAAGATGATGGGACATGTATGGTCACACGAAGATGAAATAATAATTGCAGCAAAAGGATCACCTGAAAGCATTTTATCCATATGTTCTTTAAAAGGTGAAGATAAAAAGCTAATCGATGAAAAAATAAAATCAATGGCACATGAAGGCTTACGAGTCATAGCAGTTGCCTTTACAAAATTAAACGATGAATCATCAATTCCTAAAATAATTTCAGATTGCAATTTAACATTTTTAGGGCTTGTTGGCTTAGAAGATCCTCCAAGAGAGACTGTAAAAGAGGATATTGCAACATGTAAAAAAGCTGGTATTCGTGTTGTAATGATCACAGGAGACAATGGACTTACTGCATCATCTATCGCTAGAAAAGTTGGAATTGAAAATTACAATAATATAATCACAGGGAATATGCTAAATGAATTAAGCGATGATGAACTTAGAGAAAAAATAAAAACTGTAAACATATTTTCTCGTGTAATACCAGAGCATAAAATGCGCATAGTTAAAGCTTTTAAAGAAAATGGGGAAATAGTTGCTATGACAGGAGATGGAGTTAATGATGCACCAGCTTTGAAATACGCAGATATCGGTATTGCAATGGGTAAGCGTGGAAGCGAAGTATCCAGGGAAGCTGCTGATCTTATACTATTAGACGATAACTTCTCAACTATTGTAGACACCGTAAAAGATGGAAGGCGTATTTTTGATAATATAAGAAAGGCAATGGGATATATCTTTACTATTCACATACCTATAGCTTTCTCGTCACTCCTAGCTCCTTTTTTAGGTGTTGCACCAACAAGTTTATTGCTTCTACCATTGCATGTTGTCTTATTGGAACTAGTAATAGACCCCACCTGCTCAATAGTATTGGAACGCCAACCTTCTGAACTAAATATAATGGACAGAAAACCGAGAGACCCAAAAGAAAAGATTTTAAATGCCTCTATTTTAATTAAGAGCATTATACAAGGAATTGCAATTTTTGCAGCATCTTTTGGCAGCTACTTTTATATATTAAAGCAAAATCCAGATGATGCACTTGTTGCAAGATCTATGGGACTTGTGATTATAATAATTGCAAATCTTTTCCTCGTTCAAGAAAATAGTTCAGATATGAATTCTATATTTGTTTCTATAAAAAGAAACATAAAAGATAGCATCATGTGGGTCATTAATTTGATCACAATAGTCGGGATAATAATAATTTTGTATACCCCACTAAATAGTTTTTTAAAGCTTGGCCCTCTTTCAGCAAGACAATTTTTAGTAGCATTACTTTTGGCATTAGCATCTGTTTTATGGTTTGAAATAGTAAAGCTTTTTATGAAATTCTTTAGAAAATCTATGATAAAAAAACATAAATAAAAAAAAGTTTTTCTAACCACTAGCCACTAATCACTAACCACTAAGGCAGACTACAGCACATATTAGTTAGGTTTCGGACGTAGTCTGCCGTATGTTAAATATTCGAATTTTACGATATATGGGTGAAATAAATGTACACAATTGGATTTGACAACAAAAAATATTTAAAAATGCAATCTGAGAATATCAATGAACGCATCAAGAAATTTGATGAAAAATTATACCTGGAGTTTGGAGGCAAGCTCTTTGATGATTTTCACGCCTCCAGAGTCTTACCTGGTTTTGAGATGGATTCAAAAGTTCGCCTTTTAACTACTTTGAAAGAGAAAGCAGAAATTGTCCTGGTCATAAACTCTTCAGATATTGAAAACAATAAGACTAGAGGAGATAGTGGAATTACTTATGATAGTGAGGTTTTAAGGTTAATCGACGGTTTCAGGGAAAGAGGTCTATACGTTGGAAGCGTTGTTATAACTCAATATTCTGGTCAAACATCTGCTGATATTTTTAAAGAGTACCTTGAAGATTTAAAAATAAATGTTTATAGGCATTACCCAATACCAGAATATCCCACTAATATTCCATATATACTGGGTCCTAATGGGTTTGGGAAAAATGACTATATAGCTACTAAAAGACCATTAGTCATTATCACAGCTCCAGGTCCAGGTGGAGGCAAAATGGCAACGTGTCTTTCTCAAGTTTATCACGAGAATTTAAGGGGCATTAAAGCAGGATACGCTAAGTTTGAAACATTTCCTATTTGGAACCTTCCTCTAAATCATCCTGTAAACATAGCTTATGAAGCCGCTACTGTTGACTTAAATGATATAAACATGATAGACCCCTTTCATCTTGAAACTTATGGAAAAACTGCTGTAAGCTACAATAGAGATATAGAAGTTTTTCCGATACTTAATGAAGTGTTTAAAAAATTTTGGGGAGATACTCCATATAAATCTCCTACTGATATGGGTGTCAATATGGCGGGAAACTGCATAATAGATGACGATGCATGTGCTTTTGCTGCAAAACAGGAGATAATAAGGAGATACTATCGAACTCAATGCAATGTAAAGATGGGAAAGTTCGAAAAATCATCGCTTTTAAAATTAGAGCTTTTAATGAATCACGCAAAAATATCTGCTATGGATAGACCAGTGATTAAGTATGCTCTAGATAAATCGACTTCCACCAATTCTCCCAGCGTTGCTATTGAATTGCCAAGCGGTATAGTCACAGGAAAAACCTCTTCCCTTTTAAGCGCATCTGCTGCTGCAATATTGAATGCATTAAAAACTTTAGCGGGAATTGCAGATAAAGTACATTTAATATCGCCTTTTGTAATCGAGCCTATTCAAAAATTAAAACAGGATTATCTTAGAGATATAAACACCCATATATATGCTGATGAAGTATTGATCGCTCTTTCAATATGTGCAGCTACAAATCCTATAGTAACACTGGTATTAGAACAGCTCCCAAAATTAAAAAATTGCGAAGTTCATTCTTCAGTAATACTCTCACAAGATGATGCAAATGTGTTTAAAAATCTTGGAATGAATGTTACCTGTGAACCTAAATTTCAGAGCGATAATTTATATCATAAGAGATAATGGAGAGTTTCATATTTAGTTGACACTCTAAGTTTTATGGTCTTATTTAGAAACAGTGATTTAACTAGATTTTATGGTTATTTTAAAAAGAAATGTGTCAACTAAATATGATCTTTTTTGAAATTAAGATTAAGTATTTCAACCTTTAGTAAACCGCTAAGTTCCATGATACGCTAAATCCAAACGTTTGGATTTAGCGTATAGTATCTTCTTCACATTAATGGTTTCATTGTTTCTAATTTTTCTCTTTAATTATTCTATAAGATTACTGTGTTAGTGTTAATTCCTTTTTAAGATTAAGTATTTCGGCCTTTGGTAGACCGCTAAGTTCCATGATATCAATTATTTCCATTCCTTTTCTTAGCATTTTAATGGCATATTCCATATCTTTTTCTTTTGCTTTTTTATTAACTGCTTCTATTTTTTCTTCCTCTTTTACTTTAATAGCTTCTTGAATAGCTTTATTTTTTCTTTCTTCAATAAGTCTTGAGAAATCAGTCATTTCTATCCACCCCCATATTTTATCTAAATTTTTTTTATCTATGAATTTATACGTTGCTGATAAGATCCCTGCGACAACAAAATTCCTTTGAGCATCATCTTTAATCTCTTTTGCAAGCTCAAATGTATTTTCGATAAATTTCTGTCTATCATCATTTTTAGTAAGAGGCAATATTATAAAGCGAAGAGTATCTTCTTCATTAAGGGTTTCATTATTTCTAATTTTTCTCTTTAATTCATCATACATCAAATTGCCATCGAATTTTGATAAAAATACTTGTTCAAAGCTTAGTTGTATCGATCCAGCATCCAGAGAATTTGGTGCACTTTCTATCTCGCCAGTGTATATTACTACTATTAATTTTAGTATAATATATATTTTCAAAAAAATAAATATTTTCTTTGTTTCTAAATATTAAAATTATTTCTCTCTTTCTACTTTATAATAGTAATGTATCATTAATTTTGATACTAAAAATTAATAATTTCCTCCTTTCTTAAGCATAATAGATTTATTAATCAATTGGGAGGAGAAAACATGCAAGGTTACACTTTAATAACTGGTGCAACTAGTGGAATCGGAAAAGCTTTTGCTTATGAGTATGGGAAAAAAGGATGTCCACTTATAATAACAGGTCAGAGAGAAAAGCTGTTGAATGCAAATGCAGAAGATTTACGAAAAAAATACGGTATCGAAGTAAAAGTCATAATCTCCGATTTATCATTAGATGAAAATATCCACGATCTTGAGAAACTAATCGAAGAGACTAATATAGAGACTCTGATAAACAATGCAGGTATGGCACATATAGGATACTTCCAAGATGTAGACTACAGCTTTTTTCAAAATATGATTAATCTTCACATTATTTGCTTAACGAGGCTCACCAAAGCTGTTCTACCGCAGATGATTGAGAGAAATAGCGGTACCATTATAAATGTAGCATCTACTGCAGCATTTTCAGCAACTCCGAAACACAATGTTTATGCAGGTTCTAAAGCTTATATAATGCAATTTACTGAGTGTCTGCATCTTGATTTAATGAATACAAAAATTAAAATTCAAGTAGTATGCCCTAATTACACTAGAACTGATATCCAGGATAAGATTGGAATCAGCAAAAAAAGGCAGCAGGGAGACATCTTCATACGCTATGAGACTCCAGAGCAAGTTGTGAAGCATTCCATGGATGCGTTAAAAAAAGATAAAGTAATATGTATATGTGGCGATTTTATATCTAAATATTATACTTTTACATCTCATTTTATACCTAGGAAATATTATTATAAATTTGTTTCAAAAATGTATGATGAATAATATATAAAAAATAGGAGGAAAATCAATGGGATACACTTTAATCACAGGAGCTACAAGTGGAATTGGAAAAGCTTTTGCTTATGAGTATGGAAAAAAAGGATGTCCGCTTATAATAACAGGTCAAAGAGAAAAAATATTAAATAGCAATGCTGAGGATTTAAGGAAAAAATATGGAATTGAGGTAAGGGTAATAATCTCAGACCTTTCAAAAGATGAAAATATTTCAAGTTTAGAAATGCTTATTAATAATACTAATATTGAAACCTTGATAAACAATGCTGGTATAGGAAATGTGAACTACTTTCAAGATGAAGATTACAGTTTTTTTCAGAAGATGATAAACCTTCATGTGGTCTGTGTGACGAGGCTTACTAAAGCTGTACTACCACAGATGATGAAAAGAAATAGCGGTACGATCATAAATGTATCATCTTCTTCAGCATTTTCAGCTGCACCAAAACACACCGTTTATGCAGGAACTAAAGCTTATATTAAGCAGTTTACTGAATGCCTGTATCTTGATTTGATGAATACGAATATACAAATACAGGCGTTGGTTCCTAATTTAACCCATACCGATCTGCAAGGCAAAATAGGAATAAGCGAGGAAAGGCAAAAAGGGAGTTTCTTTAGACAATATGAGACTCCAGAGCAAGTTGTAAAACATTCCATGGATGCCCTTAAAAAAGGTAAAGTAGTCTGCGTTTGCGGTGGATTCATATCTAAATATAATACCTTTACTTCTCATTTTATACCTAAGAAGTCTTATTATAAGTTTGTTGCAAAAGAATTTACAGTGAAATAACAAAAAGACATACAATTAATTGTATGCTAGGAAAAATTAAAGTATAATTTTAATATACTAAGTTAAAAATTTTTTAAGGTGATGTTTGTGTTTTTAGGAAGGGAATTTGAGCTAAATAATTTAAATAAACTATATGAAAAAGATGAATTTCAATTTGTCGTTATTTATGGTAGAAGGCGTGTAGGTAAAACTACATTGATATCAGAGTTTGTGCGCAATAAACCAAATATATTCTTCGTCTCTCAGGAATATGACAATGCAATGGCACTTGAAATTTTTTCCGAGAAAGTACATGAGTTTTTCAAATTGAGCGGATTATCCAGTTTTAAAAGCTTTAACTCTGCTTTTGACTTTATAGCTGATAGAGCTATGAATGATCGCATTATTTTGATTCTCGATGAGTTTCCTTATTTGGCTAATGCAAACAAATCGATCCCTTCGATCCTTCAAAATTTGATCGATCATAAGATGAAAGATTCCAAGCTGTTTTTAATCATATGTGGTTCATCCATGAGTTTTATGGAGAACGGAATTTTAAGTGCTAAAAGTCCATTATACGGAAGGCTCACATCTCAGATGAAAATTGAAGCATTTGGATTTTTTGAAAGCTCAAAGTTTGTTTCTAACTATGGTTTTGAAGATAAAATCCTCACTTATGGTATTACAGGCGGAATCCCTCAATATTTACTTAAATTTAGCGATAAAAGGACCATTAGGGAAAATGTGCTGGATGAAATTTTAAATAAATCATCTTACCTTTACGAAGAGCCAAGGAACTTAATAAAACAGGAATTGCACGAACCTATGGTTTATAATTCGATAATCGAAGCCATTGCAAAAGGTTCAAGCCGTTTAAACGATATTTCTACAAAGACAGGAATTGAAAGCGATAGATGTTCAAAATATATCCATTCACTTATGGACTTAAAAATTATAAAAAGAGAGACTCCTATTGGTGAAGTAGAGGGCAAAAAAAGCATCTATAGAATTACAGATAATTATTTTAAATTTTGGTATAGATTTGTCTTTAACAATACAGAACTTACAGAACAAAATAATGGCGATATTTTATATGACAATTTAATAGAGCCATATCTTTCTGATTACATTGGCAAGGAAGTTTTTGAAAATGTATGCATGGAGTATTTGAGAGTTCAAAATGTCAGCCGTAAATTGCCTTTTATATTCACTAAAATCGGTAGATGGTGGGGAAGCGACCCTATTTCAAAGACACAGATAGAGATCGATATATTAGCATTCCACGATGATAACGCTATATTTGGTGAATGCAAGTGGAAAAATGAGCATTTCGATATAGCAGAAATGAATAAACTTATAAAAAAGGCGGAAACATTGAAAAAATATTCGAATAAGACATTTGTACTATTTTCTAAAACGGGATTTACACAGGCTGTCAAGGATGAATCGGATAAACTTGGCAATGTAAAATTAGTGGATTTAAAAGAGTTATTTGTTCCTAAATAATAAAGGTCAATAATCAACTATTGACCTTTTTTATTTGTGTAAACGTTTCATTTGCAATCTTTTCATTAATTGAGCAAAAAAGTTTCAATAAACTCTTGACAAAGTAAGACTAAAGTATTAGTCTTTAGTTAACTAATTGATTAGTCAAAAATAATAAATGAAAAGAGGATGTAAAAAATGAAAAGAATAAATTTCTTATCTATAGGTTCAATTATTTTATTAACAATAACTATTTGTACAAGCTGTGCTATGTATATACCTACTGAGTCTTCAGGATCTAATTCCACTGATGAATCATCAATAAAAGCATCAGAATCTTCCTTAAATACTACTTCTCAATCAGTTGGAATAAATATAGGTAATGATGAAGTCAATTTAAACGTGCCTGGTCTCGATATAAATGTGGGAAACGATGGAGTTACTATAAATGGTATTGATATGAACAATTATATGAGCAATAACTTCAACAACGTGAATAATATAAATGTAACTAATTTTATACTTTCCCGTGATATATTCAATAAAACACTGGATATAAACACATTTAAGAGCACTTTAGCCTATTCAGAAGAATTGAATACAACAAATCCTAATGCCCAAGATATAGTTATAAATGCTGCTGGAGTTTTCATCGTATTTGAAAAATCAAATGATGATCTAATGCACTTTACCATATCCACTACAACTGAAAGTGAATTTCTAAAATACGACTTCTCACTGCAAGAAACTGGTAGCAATGTTGTAATAAATGCAAAACCTAAGAGCAACGAAATGAAAAACTTAAATAATAATAGGCTTTTAACAATAGCTTTACCTGATAAAAAGTTAAATAGCATGTTGATGAATTTAGCATTTACATTGTGATACTTTTTTAGAAAACCCTTGACAAGCTTGGACTAATATATTAGTCTTATACTAAGAACAGTAAATTTGCCAAGGAGGATATTTTTTAATGATAAATGATATTTTTCAAAAGATATTAGTTTTATCTGTTGAAGGCAGCATTTTAGGATTGGTCGTATTCTTAATTGCTAAAATATTCAGAGATAAATTGCCTTCAAAAGCTAGATACTTTATGTATATTTTAGTATTTATAAAGCTTATTCTACCTATTGATTTTAAGAGCATCTTTAGCATATTTAATTTTATTGGTACAAATAAACTGATAGATAGCAGCAGAAATCTTGGTGAATCTGTTCTATTTAACGGATCATCCAATTCAAACTTTAGCTTATTTACATGTTTATGTGTAATTTGGATACTAGGCATGATTTCATTTTCAGCTTATATATTGATGTTTTATTACAATTTAAAAATAAAAGTGTACAAGTATCAAGTTGAAATAGATGACGATTCAATCTATGACATTTCACAAGAGTGTTTTGAAAAGACCAACATTGCAAAAGACACGGAAGTTGTTTTCTCTGCTGCAATTAAATCCCCATTTGTCTTTGGCTTTGGGAATCCATTAATAGTTTTACCATACACTTTGCTAAATGATATGACAAAGGATCAAATAAAACAAGTAATCGTCCATGAAGCAATGCATATCAAATTAAGGCATAATATTATTAAGCATATAATCACAATTGTCAACATCATACAATGGTTTAATCCTCTCGTGTGGATTTTTTCTAAGCTCGTTCAAAAAGAAGCAGAATTCGATTGTGATTATGAAGTCACAAGAAAATATGAAGCAGATGACAAATGCGTTTATACAAGTGCTCTGCTTACTATGGCGGTTCATGAAAACAATAATTTGGCTAGCTTATCTTTTGGAGAAAGCAACTTAAAAGTCAGAATTTCTTCTGTTTTAAATAGAAAATCATTATCAAAAACAGCAAGTATAATTTCAATCTTTATTTTATGCATTTTATCTTTAAGTTTTTTAACTGCAGCAAATGAAAATAGAGCTAGTATTACACCAGAAGCATCTACAAATCAAGAATTAAATTCTACCGATACAATCCCAAATACTACTGCATCGCAACCATCTGATATAAATATAGATACCAATGGGATTAATTTAAGCATACCTGGCATAAATATACATGCTGGGGAAAATGGAGTTAATTTAAGTGGACCTGGCTTTAATATAAATGCGGAGGATAAAGAGGTTAATATAAATGGTCAACAGTTTAATAATAAGTAGTTTGACTGTTTCCTAATGAATAAATATGTGCTAAGCACACATATTTATTCATTATGAACATTATTTGGTGTATAAACAGTCATTTTGTAACAGCCT
>Ga0209629_10002240_pt1 | contig 13015 bp, 11 predicted proteins | sample TergutCu122P5_FD_187286 | JGI IMG/M metagenome (GOLD analysis project Ga0209629, IMG submission 187286) | Cubitermes ugandensis P5 segment gut microbial communities from Kakamega Forest, Kenya - Cu122 P5 (SPAdes) (version 2) | ecosystem: Host-associated > Arthropoda: Insects > Digestive system... | reverse complement strand
ACCTCGGTCAAGTGAGTCGATGATCCAGGAACCCACCCAGGAACCCGGCAAGCGAAAGGCGCTGATCCTGACGCTGCTGGTGCATCTGGCGCTGGCCGGGGCGTTGTTCATGGGCGTGCAGTGGAAGCGCAGCCAGCCGGACGCAATGCAGGTGGAACTGTGGTCGCCGACGCCGCGCCAAGCCACGACGCTGCCGCCCCCACCGCCGGAAGCGAAGCCGGAACCCAAACCGGAGCCTCCTCCGCCCGTGGTCGAGACGCCGAAGAAGCCGGAAATCGTCGTCAAGGAAGAAAAGAAGAAACCCGAGCCGAAAAAACCGGAACCGCCCAAACCCGAGCCGAAAAAAGCCGAGCCGCCAAAACCGGAAGCGAAGCCGACGCCAAAGGTCGATCCGTTCAAGGAAATGCTCGAACGGGAAAACCGCGAGCGACAAGCGGCGACCGAGAAAGACCGTCTCGCGGCACTGGCCGAGAAGGAACAGCAAGCGGCCGCCGCGAAGCGCGGCCTGGAAAGCTACGCCGCCAAGATTCGCGGCAAGGTGCGCGGCAACATCGTGTTGCCGCCGGGTATCGCCGGCAACCCGGAAGCCGTGTTCGAGGTGACCCAGTTGCCGACCGGCGAGGTGCTGGAAATCCGCCTGAAACGTTCCAGCGGCAATGCGGCGCTCGATGCCGCCATCGAGCGGGCGCTCCTGAAATCCTCGCCGTTGCCCAAGCCGGACGATCCCGCCTCGTTCCAGCGCGTGCTGGAAATCAAATACAAGCCATTTGATGAGTAAAATGGCGGCCAATTTAGTGACCGATTCGCTGGAAATAAAGCTCATGTCCCGTATTGCCCGTTATTTTTTCCTGCTCTGCGGCCTCCTGGTCGCCACCTTCGCCCAGGCGCAACTGTCGATCGAGATTACCGGCGCGGGCGCTGACCGCATTCCGGTGGCCATCCCCAACTTCTCCGGCGACAGCGCCATCGCCCAGATCATCACGGGCACGGTGCGCTCCGATCTGGAGCGCAGCGGCCTGTTCAAGCTGATCGAAGCCAATGAAACCGGCCTCGACGAGAATTCGCCCATCGCTTACGCCGACTGGAAGGCGCGCGGCGCCGACGCCGTTGCCGCTGGCAGCGTCAGGCGCACCGCCGATGGCCGCGTCGAGGCGCGTTTCCGGCTTTACGACACGCAGAAAGAAACGTCGCTGGGCGGCGCGGCTTATGTGACCGGCGCCAACCAGTTGCGCGCCGCCGGCCATCGCATCGCCGACTTCATCTACGAGAAGCTGACCGGCGAGAAGGGCGTGTTTTCGACCCGCATCGCCTACGTCGTCAAATCCCGCGACCAGTTCCTGTTGCAGATCGCCGATGCCGATGGTCAGGGCGCGGCGACCGCGCTGGCCTCGGCCGAGCCGATCATCTCGCCGGTCTGGTCGCCGGATGGCAGCAAGCTCGCCTACGTTTCCTTCGAGAAGAAAAAGCCGATCATCTACGTTCATTCGCTGGCTTCCGGTCAACGCCAGATCGTCGCCAACCAGAAAGGCTCCAACTCGGCCCCGGCCTGGTCGCCGGATGGCGGCAAGCTGGCCGTGGTGTTGTCGAAGGATGGCCACTCGCAGATCTACACCGTCAATGCCGACGGCAGCGGCGCGCCGCAGCGTCTGATGACCTCGGCCGGCATCGACACCGAGCCGCGTTACGCGCCGGACGGCAGCCTGTTCTTCACCTCCGACCGCGGCGGCAGCCCGCAGATTTACCGCCTGCCACCGGGCGGGGGGGAGCCGCAGCGCATTACCTTCGAGGGCAGCTACAACGTTTCGCCGCGCCCTTCGGCCGATGGCAAGACGCTGGCCTTCATCACCCGGCGCAATGGCAATTTCCAGCTTGCCGTCATGGATCTGGCCAGCCGCCAGGTGCAGGTGCTGACCGATTCCGGCAAGGACGAATCGCCCAGTTTCGCCCCCAATGACCGGATGATCCTCATCGCCACCGAAATCGGCGGGCGCGGCGTATTGTCCGCCGTCTCCAGCGACGGCCGGATCAAGCAGCGTCTGTCGGTTGCCGCCGGCGACGTGCGCGAGCCGGCCTGGGGGCCTTTTCTGAAGTAAACATCCCGCAGCAAAAACCCAATGGAACCCATCATGACTATAAAACTGCTCCTTCCCGTTCTACTTTCCGCCCTGATGCTCGGTTGCACCACCACGCCGCTGCCGGAGGACGGCGCCGGCGGCGCGCCAGTCGAAACGCGCAGCGGCGGCAGCACCGTGACCCAGGTGAGGGCCGGCGACCTCGACGCCAGCGGCCTGCCGCGCGCGCTGACCGACCCCAAGAGCAAGCTCTCCCAGCGCAGCATCTTCTTCGACCTCGACCGCTACGAGATCAAGGCCGAATATCAGGATCTGGTCGCCGCCCACGCCAGGTTCCTGGTCGACAATCGCGGTTTCAAGACGCTGATCCAGGGCAATACCGACGAGCGCGGCAGCCGCGAATACAACCTGGCGCTCGGCCAGAAACGCGCCGATGCCGTCAAGCGCTCGCTGATTTTGCTCGGCGTGCGTGAAGATCAGGTCGAATCGGTCAGCCTCGGCAAGGAAAAACCGAGGAATACCGGCACCGGCGAAGCCGCCTGGGCCGAGAACCGCCGCGCCGACATCCTCTACCGCACCGCCGACGGGCGCGGCGAGTTCTGACCATGCGCCGGCTTCGCATCGCCCTGCTGCTGGCTGCCGGCCTCGCTGTCCATCACGTCCAGGCCGGCGTCTTTGACGACGACGAGGCGCGGCGTCAGATCGCCGATCTGAAGATCAAAACCGAGGCGCGGGCCGAACAGCAGGCGCGCGCCCAACTCGAACTGCAAACCCAGATCCAGCGCCAGGCGGATGAAATCGCCCACCTGCGCGGCCAGATCGAGAGCCTGACCTACGAGTTGGAAACGGCCAAGAAACGCCAGCAGGATTTCTATCTCGATCTCGACAACCGGCTGCGCAAGTTCGAGACGCCGGCCGCTGCCAGCGCCCATGCGCCCTCCGGCGCGACTGCCACGCTGGCCGCGCCGCCGGCCGGCGACGCGGCCAGCGAGGAGCGGGAATACGAAGCCGCCCTGGGCGATTTCAAGGCCGGGCGCTACAAGGAAGCGGCGGCGGCCTTCGCCGCCTTCGTCCAGAAATACCCTGCCAGCAGTCTGGCGCCCAATGCCCAATACTGGCTGGGCAATGCCTGGTACGCCCAGCGCAACTGCACCAAGGCCATCGAGGCGCAGAGCGTGGTCACCACCAAGTACGCCGACAGCCCCAAGGCGGCCGACGCCTGGCTGGCCATCGCCACCTGCCAGAAAGAACTGGGCAATCCGACCGGAGCCAGGCGCTCGCTGGAGGCGGTCGTCGCCGGTTTCCCCGGCACACCGGCGGCTGAGACAGCGCAGCAGCGGCTGAAAAAGTAATCCTTGGCCCTGCGTCTGACGGAAATTTTCTTCTCCCTGCAAGGGGAGGCTTCGCGCGCCGGCCTGCCGACCGTGTTCGTGCGCCTGACCGGCTGCCCGCTGCGCTGCGTCTGGTGCGATACGACTTACAGCTTCAGCGGCGGCGAGTCGTCCGACATCGCCGCCGTGCTGGCCGAGGTTGGGCGCTACCCGACGCGCCGGGTCTGCATCACCGGCGGCGAGCCGCTGGCGCAGAAGGATTGCCTGCCGCTGCTGACGGCGCTGTGCGATGCCGGTTACGACGTGGCGCTGGAAACTTCCGGCGCGCTCGACATCGCCGCCGTCGATCCGCGCGTATCCAGGATCATGGATCTGAAAGCGCCGGATTCCGGCGAATGCGCGCGCAACCGCTGGGAAAACCTGGCGCTGCTCGATGCCCGCGACGAAATCAAGATCGTCATCGCCTCGCGCGCCGATTACGAGTGGGCGCGCGCCGTGATCGCCGAGCGCCGCCTCGATGCGCGCTGTCCGCTGCTGCTGTCGCCAGCCCAGGGCCGGGTCGAGGCAACGGCGCTGGCCGAGTGGATCCTCGCCGATGGGCTGAACGTCCGCTTCCAGTTGCAGTTGCATAAAGTGCTTTGGGGTAACATCCAGGGAAAATGAGGGAGGCCGTCATGATCCGTAATCGCCGTCAATTCTCACGCATTTCGTTCCAGGCGGAAGCCAGCCTGTTTCTGGGTAACGACGAATACCCGGTCGGAGTCATCGACCTGTCGCTGAAAGGCGCCCTGATTCAACCGCGGGGTTCGCTGTACATCACCGTCGGCAGCGCTGGCGTACTGAACATACCGCTCGACGCCGAGGACAATATCCGCATGGAAGTCACCGTCATCCATCATCAGGGCCAATACTATGGCCTTTCCTGCCGCAAGATCGACCTCGACAGCGTGATCCATCTGCGCCGGCTGGTGGCCCTCAATCTCGGCAACGAAAACCTGCTTGAACGCGAAATCGGCCTGCTCGTCGCGCCGTGACTTCGTCGCCCGAGCCAAACCACCCGCCGCCCGCCGTCGTCCTCCTTTCCGGCGGACTCGATTCCGCCACCTGCCTTGCCATCGCCCGCGACCAGGGCTTCGCCTGCCATTGCCTGTCCTTCGATTACGGCCAGCGGCACAGCGCCGAACTGCGGGCCGCCGCGCATGTCGCCGCCGCGCTCGGGGCCGCCGAGCATCGCGTCATCCCTTTCGGGCTGGCCCGGTTCGGCGGCTCGGCCCTGACCGATCCCGCCATTGCCGTGCCCACCGGCGGCCTCCAGCCAGGCATTCCGGTCACCTACGTGCCGGCGCGCAATACCATCATGCTGTCGCTGGCCTTGGCCTGGGCCGAAGTGCTCGGCAGCCGCGACATCTTCGTCGGCGTCAATGCCGTCGATTACTCGGGCTACCCCGACTGCCGCCCGGAATACATCGCCGCCTTCGAGACCCTGGCCAATCTGGCCACCAAGGCCGGCGTCGAGGGCCGCAAAATGACCATCCACGCGCCGCTGATTGCCCTCTCCAAGGCCGACATCATCCGCACCGGCAACGCGCTCGGCGTCGATTACGGGCTGACCGTCTCCTGCTATCAGGCCGATGAAGAAGGCCACGCCTGCGGCGTCTGCGACTCCTGCCGCCTGCGCGCCGAGGGCTTCGCCGCCACCGGCCTCGCCGATCCGACGCCCTACCGGTGCTGAGCATGGAAGCCGCCGCGCTGATTCAGCCAGAAGACGCATTTCCCCATCCCCGCGCCTTGCCATGAGCACATCCCGCGAGGCCAGTCCGCATCCAGCATGAATACTCAACAACTCGAAAACGAACTCTGGGAAGCCGCCGATCAACTGCGCGCCAATTCCAAGCTCACCGCCAGCGAATACGCCATGCCCGTGCTGGGGCTGATTTTTCTGCGCCACGCCAGCAATCGCTTCAACGCCTTTTTGCCGGACATCGCGGCGGGCATTTCGCCGCAAGTGCCCGCCGGCCGCCGTGAGGCGCTCATCAAACTCGGTTTTCAGGGCAAGGCCGCCATCTATCTGCCGGAAGAAGCGCGCTTCGAGCATATTGCCAGTCTGCCCGCCGGGGCCAGGGTCGGCGAAGCGATCGACGCGGCAATGGAGCAAATCGAAGCCGAACACGACGTGCTGCAAGGCGCGCTGCCGCGCGGCTATACCGCCTTCGAGCCGGACTTGCTGGCGGGCCTCGTCAAGATTTTCGACCGCCCGGCGATCAAGAACGCCACCGGCGACGTGTTCGGGCGCATCTACGAATACTTCCTCAACAAATTCGCCATGAGCGGCGCGCAGGAAGGCGGCGAATTCTTCACGCCGCCCTCGCTGGTGCGCATGATCGTCAATATCATCGAACCGGATCACGGCCTCGTGCTCGACCCCGCCTGCGGCTCGGCCGGCATGTTCGTGCAGACCGGCCACTTCATCGAAGACGTGCGCCACGCCAGCGCGCTCGACTCGGTCGTGTTCCACGGGCAGGAAAAAAGCGACACCAACACCAAACTGGCGCGCATGAACCTCGCCGTGCACGGACTGGACGCCAGCAACATCCGGCAAGGCAACACCTTCTACGAGCAGATCGAACCCTTGGTCGGCGCCTGCGACTTCGTCATGGCCAATCCGCCGTTCAACGTCGATGGCGTGGAAACCAAGAAAGTGGAAGGCCAGGTTGGCGCAGGGGGGCGTCTGCCCTTCGGCCTGCCGGGCACGAACGCCAAGACCGGCGCGATTTCCAACGCCAACAGCCTGTGGATGCAATACTTCTACAGCTACCTCAACGCCACCGGCCGCGCCGGCTTCGTCATGGCCTCCAGCGCCTCCGACGCGGGCAACAAGGATCGGGACATCCGCGAAAAACTCGTGCGCACCGGCCACGTGGACGTGATGGTCGCCATCGGCCCCAAGTTCTTCTACACCCGCAGCCTGCCCTGCACCCTGTGGTTTTTCGACAAGGGCAAGCCAGATGATTTGCGCGACCAGGTGCTGATGCTCGACGCCCGCAACGTCTACCACCCCGTCTCGGCGCGCTCGCACGTCTTCACCGAAGAACAGCTCGCCAACCTCAATGCCATCGTCTGGCTGTACCGGGGTGAACAGGAAAAATTCGTCGGCCTCGTCCATCGCTACCAGCGCCAGGTTGCCGAATGGCTGGCTCGCTTGCCCGAGCGGCTGCAAGCCGATGACGCCGCCATTGAACGCCTGGCCGCATTGCTGCGCGGCTTTGCCGAAACAGCCACGCTTGCTGAACTCAACCAAGACCAGCCCAGGCAAGCGCACATCACGCAAGAGGCGCTCGATGCCTTCAAGGCCGCGCTGGCCGCCGAAGCCGGGGCTTTTCCTCCCCTCTCCCCTTGCGGGAGAGGGGCCGGGGGAGAGGGGTTCGACCCACTCAAACTTGCCCAATACGCGCGCGAACTGCGCAAACAGCAAACGCCGCACGAGCACGCGCTATGGCAGCAACTTCGGGCCAAAAGATTTTCCGGCTTCAAATTTCGCCGCCAGCAAGTGCTGGGGTGCTACATCGTTGATTTGGTCTGCTTTGAAAAACGCTTGATCGTGGAGCTTGACGGCGGCCAACATGCGGACGCCGCCGGATACGATGCACGGCGCGATGCCTGGCTGCGCTCACAAGGTTTTCGTGTGTTGCGGTTCTGGAACAATGAATGGACAACGCAAGAAGAAGCTGTTTTGGAAACGATATGGGGCGCTTTGCAAGAGCCGCCCCCTCTCCCCAACCCCTCCCCCGCCAGGGGGGAGGGGCTTTGCCTCCCCTCTCCCCTCGCGGGAGAGGGGCCGGGGGAGAGGGGGAAAGCGCACACCCTGGATGAACTGAAAGCCGCGCTGGCCGCCGGCGCCGCAACCTTGCGGGAAACCCGCACCGCCCTGCTGGACGGCGCCCGGCGCGCCTGCGAATCTGTCGCGCCCATTGGTGGCCGCTACATCGAAGGCAGCAGCGACCACCACGCCAGCGCGCAGCGCGGCTTCGATGCGCTCACGCCCCAAATCAAAGCGCTAGGCAAGGCGCTGGAAGCGCGCCACAAGCATTGGCTGGCCCTGCTTGACCACGCCGAAAAAAACCTGCGCGCCCGTCTCTCCCCCGCCTTCGACGCCAAAGCCGTCCGCGAGGCCAAGCGCGCGCTGCTCGCGGCGGACGCCAAAAAGAACGAACAACCCAGCGTGCGCGACGCGGCGCTCGAAGCGCTGCGCCAGGCGGCCTATTTCATCGCCCAGGCGCATTGGCTGCTGAGCCGCTTTCCCCACGGCCTGTTCGAGGACGTACCCGGCCTGTGCAAGGCCGTGACGCGGGAAGAAATCGCAGCCAACGACTGGTCGCTGACGCCGGGGCGTTATGTGGGCGTGGCAGCGGCGGCGGAAGACGACGAGGAGGAATTCGCCGAAAAGCTGCGCGAGATTCACGAGGAACTGGCGGAGTTGGATGAGAAGGCGGCGGGGCTGGCGGAAAGGATTGCGGGGAATTTGGAGGAGTTGTTGGGATGACGTGGCAGCGACTTCAGCTTGGCGAAGTCATTCGTCTCAAACGCGGTCATGATCTGCCCGCCAGTGAACGTGTGTTTGGAAATGTGCCTATCGTTTCGTCCTCTGGCATCACGGGTTTTCACAACGTTGCAAAGGTCGCTGGCCCAGGCGTCGTGACGGGGCGATACGGCACGCTTGGAGAGGTTCACTATGTTGAGGGCGATTACTGGCCTTTGAACACGGCGTTGTACGTTGAGGACTTCAAAGGCAATCATCCGCGTTTTGTGTCGTACCTCCTCATGACACTGGAACTTGGGACTCAAAACGCCGCAGGAGCAGTTCCAGGTGTAAACCGCAACACGCTTCATCAAATGACGGTATCGGTTCCCGCTGTTGAGTCTCAACGGCGCATCGCTGAAGTGCTCTCGCTGTACGACGACCTCATCGCCACCAACCAGCGCCGCATCGCCCTGCTCGAAGACGCCGCCCGGCGGATTTACCGCGAATGGTTCGTGCATCTGCGTTTTCCCGGCCACGAGACCGTGCCTGCGGTGGATGGCGTGCCGCAGGGGTGGCAGCGAGAAACCTTTGCCGGGCTCGTTCACATCAACCCCAAAACGCCTTTTGAGAAAGGCGTGGAATATCCTTTTGTCGAGATGTCGGCGTTGTCTGAAACGTCGATGGTTATTGGCTCCAGATCACAACGCATCATCAGCGGCGGAGCCAAGTTTCGCAACGGGGATACGTTGTTCGCCCGAATCACGCCTTGCATTGAGAATGGCAAAACTGGTTTCGTCCAGTTTTTGGAGAACGGCGATGCGGTTGCAAGTGGCTCTACGGAATTCATCGTCATGCGCAGCGCAAAAGTCAATCCGTGGTGGGTGTATTGCGCCGCGCGCGAGGATCGGTTCCGCGAACACGCGATTCGCAGCATGTTCGGCTCCGATGGCAGGCAGCGCGTGAACACGGATTGCTTCAAGCAGTTGGCTGCGTTGTTGCCGCCTCAGGACACGCTGGACCGGTTCGAGGCGGCAGTCGCGGATTCCTTCGCGCTTGTTGAAGAGCTATCCAAGCAAAGTCAGCACCTCGCCCACGCCCGCGACCTGCTCCTGCCCAAACTCATGTCCGGCCAGCTCGACGTTTCCGGTATTGTCTTGCCCTGCACAGACCTCACGAAAGGAGTGTCATCCTCATGCTGACCCACCTGCGTATCAAGAACTTCAAAGCCTGGAAGGACACCGGCTCCATTCGTCTTGCGCCGTTGACGGTAATTTTTGGCGCCAATAGCGCGGGCAAAAGCAGCCTGGGACATTTGTTGTTGGCCTTGCAGCAAACCGCGCGTTCAACGGATCGCAAACGCGCCTTGCATCTGGGAGATGCGTCCTCTTTCATTGATCTGGGCACTTTCAAGGATTGCCTGCATGGGCATGATCTGGCGCATTCACTGGAATTCGAGATGGGATGGACCTTGCCCAAAACCATGGAGGTACGCGATCCGCTGCTGGTGAAGTCACGCTATTCGGGTGACCGCATGCGGCTGGCGGTAAAACTAGCAGCAGGAAAATCCGAGCAGCCCGAGGTTCAGTCTCTGGAATACGCGCTGGGTTCCGATGCCGGCGATGAGCTGGATGTGTCGTTGCGCAGGGATGAAAAACGCAAGTTGGACCTGACCTCGCAACATTATGTGTTCGCGAAGGCTGTGGGGCGCCCATGGCCACTGGAAGAGCCAGAGAAGTTTTATCGCCTGTCCGACGCTAGCCTGGCTCGTTACACGAACGCGGGCTTTCTGGCGGACTTTGCGCTGGCGACGGAATCCATGCTGAACAGCCTGTTTTATCTCGGCCCCCTGCGCAAACATCCGCAACGGATTTATCAGTGGTCTGGAGATACGCCGCCCAGCGTGGGGCAGATGGGCGAGAACACCATCGCCGCCATCCTGGCCGCACAGAACGAGGACCGAAGGCTCAATCGCGGCCCGAATAAGGACAGGTACGAATTTGGCGTCTTCATCGCCGCATGGTTGAAAGATTTGGGCGTGATTCACGATTTTTCCGTAAAACCCGTGGCGAAAGGGCGTAAGGAATACGAGGTTTTGGTCAAAACGCATGCCAAGGCGCCGGAGGTCAAGATCACCGATGTCGGCTTTGGCGTATCCCAGGTACTGCCCGCCTTGGTGCAGGCTTTCTATTGTCCGCCCCATTCCACGGTGTGGATGGAACAGCCGGAAATCCACTTGCACCCGCAAGTTCAGGCTGAGCTGGCGGATGTGTTCATATCCGCCATTCAGGCGCGCGAGAACGGCAAGGATCGCCATGTCCAATTGATCGTGGAAAGCCACTCCGAGCATTTCCTGAACCGTTTGCAGCGCCGTGTGGCCGAAAAGGGCATTGCGCCCGAGGACGTAGCGGTTTATTTCTGCCGCCGCGCCGGATCGGCCACGGAGCTGGAGCCGCTGCGCTTGAACATGTTCGGTGAAATCGAAAACTGGCCCGAGCATTTCTTCGGCGATGAAATGGCCGACATCGGCGCCCGCGCCTTGGCCGCGATGCAACGCAAGCGCGAACTGGAACAGCAGCAAGGTGATTCCCAATGAAAGCCGTCATTGATACCAATGTATTGCTGGCGGCCAACGGGAAACATGACGGCGCCTCACCCGATTGCGTGACCGCGTGTGTACAGCGCCTGCAAGCCATGCAGTCGTCTGGCATGGTTGTGATTGACGATGGTTTCAGGATATTGAATGAGTATCAGAACAAAACTCACCCCCATTCGCCCAAGGGTGTTGGCGATGTATTTTTAAAATGGCTATTGCGAAATCATGGCAATTCAGTGCGCGTGGCACAGGTGCGGCTGACCGAGCATGCGCAAGATTGCTTTGATGAATTTCCCGATCCAGCGCTGGAACCGCTTTTCGATTCGTCTGATCGCAAGTTTGCCGCGGTGGCTCACGCCCATCCAGACAAGCCGCCGATATGGCAGGCCGTGGATAGCAAATGGCTCGATTGGTGGCCCGCGCTGGGCACCAAAGGCGTAACAGTAGATTTTCTCTGCCCAGACGATGTCTGCCGGTTTTATCAAAATAAATTCCCTGGTAAGCCTACGCCTGTATTGCCGGATGGCAAGCCATGAGCGAGTTCTTTCGTTTTCCCCATACCCCGCATCTGGCTTGGCTGGGCGAGAATGAGCCACGGGATGACAAGGTTCTGTCCCTGACCGAGGCTCAAGCCTTGCTGGCTGGCGAGGTGGTCGTGGAAGAAAAACTCGACGGCGCGAACCTGGGTTTTTCGTTGTCCCCGGATGGCGGCTTGCTCGCGCAGAATCGCGGCCAGTATTTGGCCGAGCCGCATGCCGGCCAGTTTGCGCGCTTGCCCGCCTGGTTATCTTTGCACGGCGATACGCTGCGGGATGTATTGAAGCCGAATCTGATGCTGTTTGGTGAGTGGTGCGCGGCGCGGCATTCACTGGATTACGGCGCCTTGCCGGATTGGTTTTTGTTGTTCGATGTATATGACCGCACCGTGGGGTGTTTCTGGAGTGCCGCGTGCCGCAATGTCCTGGCACAGAATGCAGGATTGGCGACAGTGCAACAGATTTTTATTGGGCGCACTTCCTTGGCCGAGTTGAAACGCTTGGTGTGCAGTGCGCAAAGCGACTACCGGAACGGCCCGCTGGAGGGCGTTGTCGTGCGCCGCGAATCAGCCGATTGGAACGAGGCGCGAGCCAAACTGGTCAGGCAAGACTTCACCCAGGCCATAGGTATTCATTGGCGCAAGCGCGCAATCGAGTGGAACCGGGTGGGTGTTTTACACCGGGACGAAGCGATGAGTTGAGAGCGGCATGGTGCAATGACGAAAAACGACTATTCCGAAGATGTGATGATCCAGCAGAGCGCGGCCGCGCTGCTGGAGAAGGAACTCGGCTGGACATCCATCAACGCCTTCAAGGAAACCGAGGATAACCCCTGCCTGACCGGGCGCGGCAGCTTCGCCGAGGTGGCGCTGAAAGCCGATGTGCGCGCGGCGCTCGAACGCCTCAACCCCGGCCTGCCGGAAGCCGCGTATGCCGACGCGCTGAAACAGGTCGTCGAGGTCGACTATGCGAAAACCTTGGTTGCCATCAACCAGGACAAATATGCGTTGTTGCGCGACGGGGTGTTGGTCAGTTTCAAGGACAAGGCCGGGCGGCTGGCCGAAAAACGGCTGCGCTTGATCGACTTCGACAACCCGGCCAATAACGATTTCAAGGCCGTGCGCGAGTTGTGGGTGCGCGGCCCGACCTATTTGCGCCGCGCCGATCTGGTCGGCTTCATCAATGGTTTGCCGCTGGTGTTTGTCGAGTTGAAGCGCCTCGATGTGGATTATCGGGACGCTTACAAGAAGAACTACCGCGATTATCGCGGCACGGATGCCTCCGGCAAGGAGGCGCGGATTGCCGGCAGCATCGAGCATTTGTTCCACTGGAATCAGTTGGTGATGTTTTCCAATGGCCATGTGGCGAAGTTCGCGAGCATCACGGCCACGCCGGAACACCATTACCAGTGGAAGCGTCTGGACGAGGACGACCCGGAGCCGAAACAAACCGAGATGCAACTGCCCATCCTGCTACGCGGGATGATGGACAAGACAAACCTGCTCGATCTGGTGGAGAACTTCGTTCTCTTCGATACCTCGGAAGGCGTGATGAGCAAGATCGTCGCCCGCAACCATCAATACCTGGGCGTGAACCGGGTCGTCGCGCGCCTGACTTCGCGCGATGAAAAGGTGAAGGCGGAACTGGCCGCCGGGCAGTTGGGGGTGTTCTGGCACACGCAGGGTTCCGGCAAGTCCTATTCGATGGTGTTCCTGAGCGAGAAGATTCGCCGCAAGCTGTCGTCGGCGTATACCTTCGTGGTCATCACGGATCGGGCCGAGCTGGATGAACAGATCGCCAGCACTTACACCAATTGCGGGCGGGCGGACGCCAAGACCGACCAGGCGCAGAGCGGTGCGGCCCTGCGCAGGATGCTGCGAGACGAGAACCGTTCCTACGTGTTCAGCCTGATTCAAAAGTACCAGGAAGCGGTGGGGGAGGCTTATTCGCAGCGCGACGACATC
>Ga0209629_10002239_pt1 | contig 13017 bp, 11 predicted proteins | sample TergutCu122P5_FD_187286 | JGI IMG/M metagenome (GOLD analysis project Ga0209629, IMG submission 187286) | Cubitermes ugandensis P5 segment gut microbial communities from Kakamega Forest, Kenya - Cu122 P5 (SPAdes) (version 2) | ecosystem: Host-associated > Arthropoda: Insects > Digestive system... | reverse complement strand
TTTTGAGCATGTTTTGGCTCGTGATTCCCAGATTCCTGGCGTTTTCATGCCAAAAATGGGGGTTCAATGTGGTTTCAAAAACAAGAAAATTTTCCCCGTTTTTTTTTGACGCAACATATTATTACAAAACATGTTGCAACGTTCATTGTTCATTTCGTTTACAGTTTGAGTATTGGACAATGAAACGATTGGAATAATGATACATTGCAACAAAATAAAGAATGCCACGGCGAAAAAACTTGCAAACGCATAGTATTCCAGCACCGTCCTGAGCATGAGGAGTCTTGCCCGGCGGGTGGGGGCATGGCGGACGCCGCTCCAGACGCCGAGGATCGTGCCGATAAAGACGACCAGGAACGGGCCGAGGCTGGTGAGGAATGTCCAGTAAGTCGTGGTGATTCCCGCGATGAGGGGATGGCCGCCTCCGCCGGATGTGGCGGTTTGTGCGGCAGCGATACCCGCCGAACTTGCGGCCATTGCCTGTTTGCCCGTTGCGAGGATCGGGATCGCGGCCAGCACGGCGACGGTAAAATGCTCGCCGGGCCGGATGCGCGTGAGGAACGACTCGAAGCGGCTCGCGATTTCCCCCTTGAGCATCGTCCGCCCGCGCGAAATGCGCTGCCTGACGCAGGCTTCCGTGAGGCCGAGTGCGTCGGCGATTTCGCGGATCGAAGCGTCCTGGCGGTAAAACATCACGAGCGGCTCGCGGTACGTGGCCAGGATGTGCCGCAGCGTTTCCCAAACGAATGTCGCCTGCATTTCGCGAGTGATTTCGGTTTCGTCGTCCGAAGCGTCGATCGTCACCGGCATGTCGACAATGGCGTCGCTTCCGACGGGAACATGCGGCGTTTGACGTTCGCGCGTCGTGCGACGCAGCCAGTTGTTCGTCAGGTTCCGCGCGATGCCACAGAGCCACGGGCCGATCTTTTCCGCCGTGATGTCCGGCTGCGACGCGATATTGGTCTGCGATTCTCGTGTTTCTTCGCCGGTCAGCCGCCGCCATGCCGCAACGAAAGTCTCCTGCGCAAGGTCTTCGCTCTGTTGCAGGTTGCCCGTCATGCTGAACGTCAACGCCGTGACAAGATTCTGGTATCGCCGCACGATCCCTGCAAAGGCTTCCCGGTCTTCCACTCGCCCGGCATCCAATGAAAGTAAACGTTCGCTCATGGTTTGTCTTTCGATTTTTGATTTGATTATAACAGTTTCAATGGCAGCCGGGAACGGAGCGCAGCGCAGTGACCGGATCGAACGCGGGATGATCCGGTCGCTTCACTTCGTTACGCTCCCGGCTGCCATTTTAAAACCTGTTGCTACTTTAATATGGTCGATTTTGCAAAAAGGTGACAGGAATTTGAAATTTCACCCAAAAAGTCACCGAACTTGCACAATGAGGCGTTATCTGCTATGCTAATAATTGTAATATTGTTTGCCTCAAAACTCACCCGTCCGGCCAATGCAGAAAATCACCGAACAGTCGTCGAATCATGACCGCCTCGAAGAGATGAACGTCCGTGATTTGCTTGTCAAAATCAATGCGGAGGATCAGTCCGTTCCCAGGGCGGTCGAAAAGTGCATCCCGGCCATTGAGCGTCTTGTGGCGGAAATTGTCAAACGGATGCGCAAGGGAGGCCGTTTGTTTTATATCGGTGCCGGAACAAGCGGCCGGCTCGGCATTCTTGACGCTTCTGAAATCCCGCCAACATTCGGAACTTCGTTCGATCTCGTCGTTGGTTTGATTGCCGGCGGAGACCGTGCCATCCGGAAAGCGGTCGAATCGGCGGAAGATCAATTTGACGCGGCGTGGCGAGATTTGGCGGAATTCAAAATCAATGAACGTGACGTACTGATCGGTATTGCCGCTTCAGGAACGACACCGTATGTGGTCGGTGGCTTGCAAGATGCCCGCAAACATGGTATTTTGACCGCGTGCATTACCTGCAATCCCGGTTCGCCCGTCGCACAGGAAGCCGACATTGCGATTGAAACGGTCGTCGGACCCGAATTTGTGACCGGCAGCACGCGTATGAAATCCGGCACGGCACAAAAGCTGATCCTGAATATGATTTCCACTTCTGTCATGATCCGGCTCGGTCATGTTAAAGGCAACAAAATGTTCGATATGCGACTGAGCAACGCAAAGCTGGTTGATCGCGGAAGCCGCATGGTCGCCGAAGCAACCGGCCTTGATTACGACGCTTCGCAAAAACTGCTGCTCGAACACGGTTCAGTCCGCGCCGCCATTCGGTTTTTTGAAGAAAGGTGATTGTTTCTCACCACGGCACGAAGAAACACGAAGTTTTTAACAAGAAAATCACAAAGTTTTTTCATGTCCGCAACATTGCTCCTCATCGTCTTTATCGTCTATACGGCCATGCTCTTTGGCATTGCCTGGCTCACGTCGCGCAATGCCGACCAAAAGGCGTTTTACATCGGCGGGCGCAAATCGAACTGGCTGCTGGTCGCCTACGGTTATATCGGTGCTTCACTCACCGGGGTGACCTTCATGTCCGTGCCGGGGGCCGTCAGCAAACAGAATTTTTATTATCTTCCGCTGGTTTTCGGATTTGTTTTCGGTTATTCCGTCATCGCTTATGTTTTGATTCCGCTCTATTACCGTCTCAACCTGACCTCAATTTACACATATCTCGAAATACGCTTCGGAGCGTGCAGCTACAAAACCGGGGCCTCGTTTTTCATTGTTTCGCGCATCCTCGGAGCGGCCATCCGCACCTGCGTTGTCATTATGGTTTTGCATGTCTTCGTCCTCGGCAAGCTTGGTGTTCCCTTGTGGCTGGTTGCACTGATTTTTATCCTGTTCGCCATTCTTTACACTTACCAGGGCGGTGTCAAAACGATTGTCTGGACCGATTCCTTTCAAACCACCTTCATGCTGCTGGCCGCTATTGTGACGATTGTCGTGATTGCCTCAAAACTTGATTTGTCATTCTTCCAGTTGCTCGGACAAGCACGGGAAGACGGTTATACACGATTCTTCGACGGCAACTGGGAATCCAAGACGAATTTTTTCAAGCAATTTATTGCCGGTGTTTTCGTTCCGATTGCCATGACCGGGCTTGACCAGGGGATGATGCAGAAAAGTCTCAGTTGCCAAAATCGAAAAGAATCGCAGAAAAACATCATGCTCACGATCGCCCTGATCGTGATCGTCAACATGATGTTTCTCATGCTCGGTGTCTTCCTTGCGATTTTTTGTACGACCAACGAGATTCTCATCAATGGCTTTCCCATCAATCACCCTGACTTTGCCATCAAAGATGCCGATCGCATTTTTCCGACCGTTGCGTTTGACCACCTCGGACCATTCGTCGGGATTTGCTTTTTCATCGGACTGATTTCGGCGGCCTACCCGTCATGTGCCAACGCGCTCACCTCGCTCACCACGTCCACCTGCATTGACCTGATCGGCCTCGAAAAGAAAACCGGTTGGAACGACAACCGAAAAAAACGTGTTCGCATTTTTGTACAATGCATCATCACCCTTTTGTTTTTGGGCATCATCCTAGCGGTCAATGTGCTGAAAAACGATGCCCTTATCAACATCGTTTACGTTGTTGCCTCCTATACTTACGGCCCCTTGCTGGCATTGTACATGTTTGGCCTGTTCACCCGGCGCAAAGTGTTCGACCTGTGCGTGCCGTTCATTTGCGTTGCCTCCCCATTGATCTGTTTCGTATTGGAATATAATAATGTCATCGGACAGGTGATCAGCCGCTTTCAACCGAACAGCGTCGAACCGGTCAAGTTCAGTTTTGGTTTTGCGTTGTTGCTTGTCAATGCGGCATTGACGTGGCTCGGCCTGTTTTGTTGTAGTCGGCTCCCACATTCAATAAATATGTCACATCACAAACAAGGAGAAATATCATGGCGGAAAAAGTGATCATTATCGGCAGCGGGCCCGCAGGTTGGACGGCGGCGATTTATGCGGCGCGGGCCCAGTTGGAACCGCTCGTCATCGAAGGGGCGGTGACCATGGAAAATCAGGCTGCCGGAACGCTTCCGATGGGACAGCTTGCCCTGACCACCGAGGTGGAAAACTTTCCCGGCTTTCCGTTCGGCGACCTCGAAACGTATTTGTCGAGTGCGGTGGAAAAAGGACGTTTGTCGATGTTGCCGCCGCACAAAAAAGAAGGGGTTTCCGGGCCGGAATTGGTCGAATTGATGCGACAACAGGCGGTCAATTTTGGAACACGCATTGTCACGCAGGACGTCGTCGATGTCGATTTCGCGTCGAAGCCGTTCAAGCTGACAGTATCGGACAAAAAAAACTACGAGACCCAAAGCGTAATCGTCGCAACAGGCGCGAGAGCCAATTACATGGGGTTGAAATCGGAAGACCGTTTCAAGAATCACGGCGTCAGTGCTTGTGCCGTGTGCGATGGGGCATTGCCCCGGTTTCGTAACAAGCCGCTCGCAGTCATCGGCGGCGGCGACTCGGCGGTCGAAGAGGCGGACTATCTTGCAAAATTCGCGGAAAAAGTGTATCTCGTGCATCGCCGTGACGAACTGCGGGCATCGAAAATCATGGCGAAACGGGCAATCGAACATGAGAAAATCGAAATTCTCTGGAACCGCACTTTGGCCGAAGTGCTCGGCGACGACCAAAACGGCGTCACCGGCATGATTCTCAAAAGTACGGTCGGCGAACCGGATTTGCAAATCGGCGTTTCCGGTGTTTTTCTCGGAATCGGTCACACGCCGAACACCGCGTTTTTGAAAGGAAAGTTGCAACTCGACGAAAAAGGATATCTTGTTCGTCCGGTTCCGTTTCGCACGAACACCAGTGTGCCGGGGGTTTTCGCCGCAGGAGATGTTGCCGACGATTATTACCGTCAGGCGATTTCCGCTGCGGGAACCGGCTGTATGGCCGCCCTTGATGTGGAACGATACCTGACGTCATTGGAACAAGGAGTCGCGTAAAAATAAGTTGTTCAAAAAATCAGAGCACGAAACGTCAGCAAGTGCCATCATCAATGATCATGTTTTGCGCGAGTCCCTGACTGCGCACGGAGGACCCTGACGCTTTTTTATTTGCCCCTGACATAAGAGTTTTGCCGGCAGCAACCGTCCGAAGACAAGGAGGTTGCGGTTTTCGTGGCCCAAAAAGTCAGGCGACGCCTCAACTTCTGTGTCCGTACCAATAGTCCAAACCGGAATCGCAAGACCCAATGATTCATCAACGGATTTCCCACAATGAAAAAAAGACACTTCCTTTATTTGGCCGGTTTTGCGGCACAAATCGTTCTGCTGAGGCGAAAAAAGCCGCTTGTCGGAACGATTGTCCTGACGGACCGGTGTAATCTTGATTGCAAACATTGTGCCGTTCACAATCTTGAATGCAGGATGTATTCCTATCCGACGATTCGCGGCGAGATGGAATCGCTTTATCGTGACGGGGTGCGCATTCTTTTCTTTTGCGGCGGTGAAACATTTCTTTGGGAAAGTGACAACAAGCGAATCCATGACCTGGTGCGCGAGGCGAAAGAAATCGGATTTTACATCGTCAATGTCGTGACCAACGGGACACTGGAAATGGACATTCAGGGCGTTGACGTCATGTTTCTCAGTCTCGACGGGCAAAGGGAAACCCATAACCGGATTCGCGGCGACGTATTCGATTTGGTGATGAGCCGGGTCGCCGCAACGCAGGGACAAAATTTTTGCGTTTTCATGGCGATCAACAACGAGAATTATATGGAAATCGAATCGGTATGCCGTTTCGTCAGGGAACATCCGAAACTGCGTTCCATTTCGTTCAATTTGCACATGCCGTATCCAGGTACGGAACATCTTTCCCTCTCGCCGGAGCAGCGTGTTGAATCGGTCAACACCATTCGCGCGATGATTGATCAGGGGTATCCCGTGTTCAATTTGAAATCGTCGCTTGACGTTTACCTGAAAAACAAATGGAAACGTCCCTGTCGGCAGTGCGTGGTTTCTGAAAACGGCAAACGGTTTCAATGCGGCCGTTGCATTGAAATTGACGGGCTTTGCGAACAATGTGGCTATCTGTTCGCCGCCGAGTTTTCCCGTTTGTTCAGCGGACATCCTTCCGCGATTGCGGACGTCGTCAAAACCTATTTGCGTTTTATCTGATACATCATGCTGTCAAATTTTTTTCGAATATTCCTGACGCGTTCTTTCGCGCCGTTTCGATTTCAGGGACGCGAACACATGTCCGATCCGTCCCTGCAACTCGACGTCGAGAACCCCGGCATTTATGTGCATGTCCCGTTTTGTGAAACGCTCTGCCCGTTTTGCCCTTATTTCAAAGAACCGTATTCACCGGTATCCATGGAACGTTTTCAACAATCACTGATCCGTGAAATTGAAGCCGTCGGAAAAATGTTGTTATGCCCAAGCCGGTTGGAGATTCCTGAAGCTGGACACGCAAGCCCTGCAACGCAGGGCGATTGCGCAAGGCCGAAGGCTGCCGCCCATACCGGCTGCGGTATAAAACGAACAACGGTCGAAAGCGTTTATTTCGGCGGTGGTTCCCCGTCACTCATGGGGGATGGCCTTGTCGCCGTTGCCGAAACATTGCGGCGGTATTTCGATATTACGGGCGGCATCGGCGTCGAACTTCATCCGAAAAACGTCAATGAACAAACGATTCGCCATTTGAAAACAATGTCATGCAATATGGTCAGTCTCGGCGTTCAAAGTTTTCATCCAAAACTGCTCGAAACACTGGAGCGAAAGCCGTCGGATGAAGAACGTTCCCTTCAAATGCTTGCGGATGCTTCTTTTGATGTGATTGACGTTGACCTGATTTTCGGCATTCCCGAACAGACGCCGGAACAGTTGGCCGGCGATTTCCGGCAAGCCGTCGGGTTGGGGGCGACGCAAATTTCGACCTATCCGTTTATCGATTTTTCTTTTGCGTCAAACAAACGAAAACCACAAGGACACGCCGCAAAAAAACGGATGTTGCAAATGCTTGTGGAAATGTCGAAACAATGCGGTTTTGAACGGACAAGCGTTTGGACGTTTGCCCGTAAAGAGATGGCTCGTTACTCGTCCATCACACGGGACAATTATCTCGGTTTTGGTCCAAGTGCCGCAACGCTTCTCCGTAAAACATTCCGTGTCAATACGTTTTCCGTTGACGAGTATTGCCGTGCCATTGACGGAGGAACCTGTGGGACGACCCTTGCTCTTCATTTTACAACCCGGCAACGTATGGTTTACTGGTTGTTTTGGAGTTGCTATAATCTCATCATATCGCGACAGTCGTTCCGGCGATTTTTTCATTGCGACCTGGACGACGTTTTTCGTTATGAGCTTTGGGCGGGCCGGTTGCTCGGTTACCTGATGCCATCGCCGGACGGGTATTTGCTCACGGAACGCGGGGCACTTGCGTTTCACCGTGTCGAACAGCATTATACACTCCAATATATCGACCGGATGTGGTGCGAGTCCGGCAAAACCCCTTGGCCAACGGAGTTGATCATTTCCTGAACAAACGATGCCGCAATCAGCTTTGGGGATTTTCAACCGGTTTTGAGTATGTCACGCAACGCTTTTTGCTTGCGTTTCGTGGCGATTGCGGTCATGGTCATGCCGACGGCTCCAAGCCCCCAAAGGAGGAGCGTGGCCGGTTCGGGAACCGTTCCACCGCCGCCCGACTGCATTCGTGTCAGGTAAAGAAAATTGGCCGCGTTGCTGCCGTTTTGTGTGGCATTGACCACAAAAACGCTGTAGTCGCCCATCAAGTCGTAGTATTGGCTCGGATCATACGTCTGTGTCCAAAACGCCCAAGCCGCAGTGGGGTCATAATTGGGGTCCCACGGAGGATTACCTAAATTATAGGTATAATACTCGGTCAGGAGATAAGTGAAATTATTGGAGGATGTTCGCGGATCAATGCCCATTAATATTCGAATGGCATTTTGAAGGTCGAGCGCACTGAGTTCCCGTTCTTCCTGAATGCCATACACAAACGGAGGGGGGGTTCCAACACCGCCGGGGATTGTACTGCTATTGAAATAGGCGTCAAATTCACCGGTGGCATACAATTTGTAAAGAAAAGCGGCTCCGAGGGTCAGGACGTTTCCTTGTGATGTTTGCGTGGAATTGCCGGTAAAATTTAATGTTCCCGTTGTTTCCACTCCCTTATCAAACGGCAGACCGGGGGACAGATTAAACGATCCGAAATAATTCGAACCGGCGTCCAATCCGGATGTCCGGGAAGCGGTATAAGCCGACGTGTCAACAAAGTCGGTTCCCGGAATCTGTCTGACCCAGATTTCGCGGCTTCTGTTGGACCCGGCAAGAATGTTTCCGGTATACTCCATCCACCCGTTTTCGGAATAATTGAAAACGATGCCTTGTCCTGAATTCAGCGAATTGAAATTCTGCACCACATCGGCGGCGTTGAAATCGGCAAACGCCAATCCCCCCAATAAAACCGTGATGATCCACGAAATCAGATAACGGCGATATCTCATGATGCCTCCCTCTTTCACTTTTACATTTTGATTATTGCAACAACATAAAGATGGCAATCAACCCACCGTAAAATTTTAGTCAAGTTATCTCTTCTTTTCAAGCGCAAGAAAAAAATATCATTTCATCCATCAGTGTCGGACAAGCCAGACGGCAAAAGACGTATTTTTGACATTTTGTCCAAAACCTCATTCACTTCATTTTTCTGTTTTGTCGAAAAATGAGATGCAAATGAGGTTTTTTTGTCTGTTTTCAATATTCTTTGTATTTTTATGAAAAGTTTTGAGTATAACGTCCCAAAAACAGGCCTAATTCCCAAGAAATCGTCCACGTTTCGTGGCGATTGCGGTCATGGTCATGCCGACGGCTCCAAGCCCCCAAAGGAGGAGGGTGGCCGGTTCGGGAACCGTTCCGCCACTTGGTTGCATGTGTGTTATGTAGAGAAAATTGGCCGCGTCGCCGCCGTTTTGTGTGGCATTGACCACGAAAACGCCGTAGTCCCCCATCAAATCGTAGCCCATCAGGTTATAGGATTGGGTCGGATCATACGTTTGTGTCCAAAACGCCCAGGCTGCTGTGTTGTCATAGCCTGCGTAGTCAAAATTGGGGTCATAAGAAAGAGGATAGCCGTTCACCAGATGATTATAATATCCACTCAGAAGACTTGTGGAAACAGGAACACCCAAATTATTAATGCCCATCAATAATCGAAGAGAGGTCCGAAGGGTTCTTGCGTCGAATTCCCGTTCCTCCGGCGAACCGTACCAATACAGAGGCTCATAACCATTCTCCAACTGATAATAAGGAATTGTATCACTGTTGAAATATGTGCTAAACTCACCTGTGGCATACAACTTGTAAAGAAAAGCGGCTCCGAGGGTCAGTGCCTCTCCTGATGATGTTTGCGTGGAATTGCCTGTGAAACTCAATTTCCCCGTTGTGACCACTCCGTAATCAAACGGCAGCACTCCGTAATCAGACGGCAGGTCGGGGGACAGATTAAATGACCCGAAATAGTATGTTGTGGGATCATTCATATTAAGTTTGGGAACCGCTCTGGCAGTGCTGGGGACGGTATAAGCCGACGTGTCCACAAAGTCACTTCCCGGAACTTGTGCGATAAAGGTTTCGTTGCTTCTCTTTGTTGCAGGAACATAAGGGTTAACCCATTCCTCATAGCCGCCATAAACGAAAATGATGCCTTGTCCCGAATTCAGCGAATTGAAATTCTGCACCACTTCGGAGGCGTTAAAATCGGCAAATGCCCATCCCCCCAGCAAGATCGTGATGATCCACGAAGCCAGATAACGGTAATATCTCATGATAAGTTTTCTTTCTTTTTGTTTCATAATTGAGAGTAGACATTTTTACTTGATCGTAAACCACACTACAGACAGTGCGGCGACATTTTCAAACCAGATTGCACCAAACACGATTCCAACCTTATGGAAAACATTACGCCCGCTTTTTCCGGTGTCGTGCTGCGGCGAATATTCCCATGCCGAGGAATGTCAATGGGATCAGGCTCGCAGGTTCGGGAACGGTGCTTGACGGCGTATTGTCGCGTTTGACCAAGTAGAGAATGTCGCCGGCCGCAGCACCCAGAGGGATGGAGTCGGGATGATAGTCAGGATCGAGGAACCCGCTAAAATCATACCGGGTCAGGTTCATGACATAAACGGCATAGTCGTTGTCCACCCATGAAGGATAGGTGGCATTCAGGTCATATTGTGTCAGCCAGACACCGGGATTTCCCGATTCCGTGACCAGGTGCTCCAAAAACTGATTGGAAGTCCAGGAAGTACCGCTGCCCCCCTTGCCCAACAGGAATTGTAACGCTTCGTCAAGCTCTGCGGCGGTTGAATTGTTGGCGTAGTCGTAACCGTAAAGAGTCCCCAGCGCGTATTGCGTGTACAAATAAACGATTCCCAAATTGATGGCCGTGCCGTCGGACGTTCTGGTGGCACCGTTATCATAACTCAGTTTTGTAAAGGCTTCATAAGTAGCTGTGGGATCTAAAGTATCGAGCCTGTGACTCATATATATTGGAGACGGGGTTGGCGTAATTAAAAATGACCTGAAGTAAAAATCATCGCTCCAAAGCATACCACCTTCATTTGTTAAAGTGACAAACATACCAACAACACGAACAGCATCATAATAGGGGGGAGAACTATACTCCGGTCTCAGCAATCCTGAAGTCTCCGATGTGTATGCATCGTAGGAATCGGAATTGGTATAGTGTTGGTTGTAATCAATGATTCTATGGGCCGGGGAACCGGATTGTTCAACAATCAGAGTTCCTGAATAACCTCTGGCAAACGTATCCGCGTTAAAATCTGCGAGAGTGATTTTCTGTGACATGAAAAAAACAAGGGACACTGTCAGTAGAAAAAATAATTTTTTGCTCATTTTCATTTTTTTCCCATTCGTGCAATGTTTGGTTATTGTATTGATCTTTTATAAAGATAGTGAACATTTACCCCCTGATTCTAGTTAAGTCCTCCTTATTTTCAAAGTGCAAGAAAAAAAATATAATTTTATCTAATGGAATCGGACAAGCCCGGCGGTGAATTTGTTTTTCACCACAAGACGCAAAAGGGGACAGGAAAACAAAATCCTGCCCCCTGACAACAGCACCCTTTATCGTGCGTCTACTTGGTGAAAGACATTACGTGGAAGAATTGTTACCGCTCAGAGTCAGGATCAAAGTGCGGTGATGGCGGCCTGACCGGTGTTCGCAGAGATAAATCCCCTGCCAGGTGCCAAGCAGAAGTCGCCCGCGACCGACCGGAATCGTGAGCGAATGACCGAGTAATGCCGTTTTGAGATGAGCCGGCATGTCATCGGGGCCTTCAAGAGTATGCGTGTACTTTGCCGATTCCGGGGCGAGACGGTCGAACGCGGTTTTGAGATCGGCCAAAACATCCGGATCGGCGTTTTCATTGATCGTCAGCGACGCCGACGTGTGTTGCAGGAAAACATGCAACAGGCCGACCTGGATTTCGGCCAGTTCCGGCAAAGCATCGCAAATTTCCCGGGTGATCATCCGAAACGGTCGTTGCGGATATGTTCCACCCGGTGCGATGGTGAGTTGACGTTGAATCCAAACGGTCATTTGCTGTCGGCCAAAAATTCACTGATACGGTCGAATGCAGCCTTAAGCGTTTCGAGACTGGTTGCAAACGAAGCGCGAACGTAACCTTCGGCACCGAATGACGATCCCATCACGGTGGCAACGTTCTTTTGTGTCAGCAGTTCAAGACACCATTGTTCCGAATTGTCGATCTGCACGCCGTTGTATTTGCGACCGAGATATTTTTTAATGTTGAAAAATGCATAAAAAGCCCCTCCCATTTCAGGGCAGGTGACACCGGGAATCGCATCGATGCGGCTCTTAATATAATTGCGACGTTTTTCAAATTCCGCAAGCATCTCTCCGACGCATTTCTGATCCGAGGTCAATGCCGCAAGGGCCGCATACTGGCTGATACTGCACGGGTTCGACGTTTCCTGGCTTTGCAACTCACCGATTTTTTTTGCAACGTTTTTCGGAGCAATCGTCCAGCCGATTCGCCAACCGGTCATCGCATACGTTTTGCTGACGCCGTTGACCAAAATCACCCGTTCCGGGAGCGACGGATGCAACGTCGGAAAACTGGCGAATTTGCTGCCGCTGTACAAAAGATGGTCGTAAATTTCGTCGGCGATGACGATCAGATTTTTCTCCAACACGATGTCGGCCAACGCTTTCAGCTCTTCCGGCGAGTAAACGCTTCCGGTCGGGTTCGACGGGCTGCAAAGCAACAGCATGTACGTTTTCGGCGTGATTGCCTTGCGGAATTGTTCCGGCGTCATTTTGAAATTGTTCGATTCTTCCGTCTCAACGATGACCGGAACGGCCCCCGTCAATTTGACCAATTCCGCGTAACTGACCCAGTATGGTGCCGGAATGATCACTTCGTCACCAGGATCGAGCGTCGTCGTAAAGGCATTGTGCAAAGCGTGTTTCGCTCCGTTGGCGATCGTGACCTGCATCGGGTCGTAATCCAGGCCATATTCCGATTTGTACATCGTGACGACCGCTTTTTTCAGTTCCGGAATTCCGCTGGCGACGGTGTAATGCGTGTGACCGGCTTTCATCGCGGCGACGGCAGCGTCACAAATATGTTGCGGCGTCACGAAATCCGGTTCGCCGACGCTCAGATCGTACACTGTTTTGCCGGCAGCTTTCAATTCCTTCGCTTTCGCGGCCATGGCGAGTGTTGCGGACGGTTCCAAAGCATCGACAATACGGGAAATTTTGGTCGACATGATCTTTTACTGCTCCCTTGTGAAAGTGGTGAAGTTTTTGGGCAGTCGAAATTGACATTCGGCCGCCAATTTAATAATACCGCAGTGAAACGCCCCGAACAGGGGAGTGCCTTGTCATGATTTCATTGCCCATTTTCACGGGTGTAGTAAATTCCTCTTGCGCGATTGGGTAAGTTGCGTTATATTGGTGTTTTTCCATTTTTTCTCAAAGTTGGAGCCGCCATGCAAAACGACGTT
>Ga0209629_10002238_pt1 | contig 13018 bp, 10 predicted proteins | sample TergutCu122P5_FD_187286 | JGI IMG/M metagenome (GOLD analysis project Ga0209629, IMG submission 187286) | Cubitermes ugandensis P5 segment gut microbial communities from Kakamega Forest, Kenya - Cu122 P5 (SPAdes) (version 2) | ecosystem: Host-associated > Arthropoda: Insects > Digestive system... | reverse complement strand
GCGGGAAAAGAGAATTAATAGCGCCTTTGTGCCAACAGGCAATGGATATGAATTACGACGGTCTGATTATCGAATCGCATTGCGAGCCTGATAGTGCGTGGAGCGATAAAGAACAGCAAGTTACGCCGGATGCTTTATCCTATATTCTGCATATGCTCGTCATCCGCGACACCAAACAGACTACGGAAAATCTGACCGAGCTTCGCGAACAAATCGATGAAATCGACAACGATCTGCTGGCTGTTCTGGCTAAACGGATGCGTGTTTCACGGGAAATCGGGCAGTATAAAAAAGAACACAATATGCCTGTGCTTCAAACCGGACGGTACGATGAAATCCTGGAAAAAATAATTTCAAATGCCGTGAAGATGGGAATGAGCGCCGAATTTATGAAAACCGTAATGGAAGCCGTTCACGAAGAATCGATTCATCAACAAATGGATGTTTTAAACGAAAATATTGATTAAAATGAAAATACAGATTTTAGGCGCAGGGAAAATGGGAACTTTCTTCGCCGATGTATTAAGTTCCCAACACGAAGTAGCTATTTATAACCGGAATCCGGAAAAGCTACGCTTTACATACAACTGCATCCGGATGACTAAACTTCAGGAGATTGCCGATTTCAAGCCGGAAATTCTGCTTAATGCAGTTACGGTGCAATATACGCTCGATGCCTTTCGTCAAGCGCTTCCATACATTCCGGATACTTGCATCATTTCCGATATAGCATCCGTAAAAACCGGATTACAGGAATTTTATGAAGCAGAAAAAAGACCGTTCGTTTCTACGCACCCGATGTTTGGTCCTACATTTGCCAATTTGGAAAATCTTTCGTCCGAAAGCGCCATCATTATTACAGAATCCTCCCATTTGGGAAAAGTCTTTTTCCGGGATTTATACAATTCGTTGAAATTGAATATATTTGAATATACGTTCGATGAACACGATGAAACGATAGCTTACTCGCTTTCCATTCCGTTTGCCTCGACGCTGGTTTTTGCTTCGGTGATGAAACATCAGGATGCACCGGGGACAACTTTCAAAAAGCACATGAATATCGCTCGCGGTCTGCTTTCGGAAGATGATTATCTGTTAACGGAAATCCTTTTCAATCCAAGAACTCCCGTACAAGTAGAGAAAATACGGAAAGAATTGGCTCTGCTGTTGGAAATTATTAAAGAGAAAGATTCTAAAGCTATGGGTGAGTTTCTGAAGAAGGTGAGGAAAAATATCAGTTAGAATGCAAATCAATTATCCGCGCGATTTAGGATATTTTTTTCGGACGATTTTCCCGTTCAAAGTACAAAAAATATCCGTTAATGCCAGATTCACCTGTCCGAATCGCGACGGAAACAAAGGGTGGGGAGGATGTACATATTGCAACAATCAGACATTCAGTCCGCAATATGCCGTGAACCAAAAATCTGTCGGGCAACAATTGGAAGAAGGCATCCGTTTCTTTTCCCGAAAATATCCGCAAATGAAATATATTGCCTATTTTCAATCTTATACTAATACCTACGATTCAATAGAAAATCTTTTATCTAAATACAATGAAGCGCTGAATTACCCCGGCGTAGTGGGACTGATTATCGCGACACGCCCCGATTGCGTTCCCGATGAATTGTTGGATGAATTGGAAAAGATTGCACGCAAACGGTTCTTATTGATTGAATACGGAATAGAATCGACTTGTAACGAAACTTTGCAGCGTATCAACAGAGGGCATACTTATGAAGAAGCCGTAGATGCCATTCATCGAACCGCCGCCCGAAAGATATATACCGGTGTTCATCTGATTTTAGGTCTTCCGGGAGAATCGCGAAAAATGATTCTTTCCCATGCGGACAAAATTTCCTCTTTACCGATTACGACGGTTAAACTGCATCAGTTGCAACTGATTCGGAATACGCGGATGGCTCGACAAGCAGAAGAAAATCCCGAATTATTTTATCTTTATTCGGTCGAAGAATATATCGACTTATGCATTGACTTTATGGAACGCTTAAATCCCGATTTTATCATCGACCGTTTTGTTTCTCAATCGCCAAAAGACTTATTGATTGCGCCCGCTTGGGGATTAAAGAATCATGAATTTACGGCAAAATTAATGAGGCGATTGAAAGAAAAGAATACATCATTACAGCCCGGCGTGGATATAGTTCAACTTACTGTGACGTGATTCCTTACCCGTTCCCCATTCCAATCGAGTAAACGTATTCGATACGAAATGAGTAAAAGCAATGAACTGCCATTGCTGTTAATTTTATCAGAAAGAAACATAAAATTTAGAAAAAAGAATTACCTTTGGACATTTTTATAAAATTATTATCCCATCATGGAAAAATACAAAGATAAAGTAAAGAAATTGTTTGATAAGCAAGAAGAACTATTAACTCGCGAAAACAAAAAAAAGAAGAAAACCAACGGGGTATATCAGCGATATAAAAATCCTGTTTTAACCGCAGATCATACGCCGCTTATCTGGCGTTATGATTTTGACCCTACAGACAATCCTAAATTATTGGAACGCATCGGGATAAATGGTACTTTCAATGCAGGCGCCATCCGTTGGAATGGAAGATACCTTTTAGCGGTTCGCGTGGAAGGGAGCGACCGAAAATCGTTCTTTGCCATGGCGGAAAGTCCGAATGGAATCGATAATTTCCGTTTTTGGGATTATCCCATTCTCTTGCCCGATGTTGAAAATCCGGAAACCAATGCTTATGATATGCGATTGACGGCGCATGAAGACGGCTGGATTTACGGCTTGTTTTGCGCCGAACGAAGAGATCCTGCTGCTCCTCCGGGCGACTTGTCTGCGGCAACGGCTTCCTGTGGAATCGTTCGCACGAAAGATTTCAGCAATTGGGAACGTTTGCCTGATTTGATATCCAAAGCGCAACAACGCAATGTTGTGCTTCATCCAGAATTTGTAAAAGGAAAATACGCTTTATATACCCGTCCGCAGGACGGATTTATTGAGGCAGGCTCCGGAGGCGGAATCGGTTGGGCTTTGATTAAAGATATGGCACACGCAGTAGTGAAGCGGGAAAAAATCATTAATTTCCGTAAATATCATACAGTTAAAGAAATGAAAAACGGAGAAGGTCCTTCTCCGATTAAAACCGATAAAGGCTGGTTGCACTTGGCTCACGGCGTGCGCGGATGCGCCGCAGGGCTTCGCTATGTGCTTTATTTATACATGACTGATCTGAAGAATCCAACGAAAATCATTGCCGAACCGGGCGGATATTTTATGGCGCCTCAAGGTGAAGAAAGGATAGGAGATGTGTCGAATGTGTTGTTCTCCAATGGTTGGATTGCCGACGACGATGGAAAAGTGTTTATTTATTACGCTTCGTCCGATACCCGTATGCATGTGGCTACTTCTACTATTGACCGGTTGGTCGATTATTGCCTTCATACGCCTGCCGACGGAGGCAGGTCGCGTACTTCCGTAGAAACAATTAATAAATTAATAGATAAAAATCTAAATCTTTTTAAATGAAAACAGCGACAATCACCCTCAGAGATAAAGTCGGTTACGGCTTTGGCGACATGGCGTCGTCCATGTTTTGGAAAATATTCGGGATGTATCTGGCGTTTTTCTATACCGACGTATTCAGAATACCGGCTGCTGCCGCAGGAGTCATGTTTTTGGTTACGCGAATCCTTGATGCAGTGGTCGATCCAATGCTGGGCATCATGGCAGACCGCACAAAAAGCCGTTGGGGCAAATACCGTCCTTATTTATTATGGATAGCGATTCCTTTTGCGATTATGGGCGCAATTACCTTTTACACCCCAAACATTCATGACAATACGCTATTTTCTTTCTATATTAATATTTTTGGATATAACGCTCATATTTATTTAACTTATAAACTTCTGTATGCCTACGTCACCTATTCGTTGATGATGATTATTTATTCAGCCATCAATGTTCCTTATGCTTCGTTGCTTGGCGTAATGTCGTCCGACCCGCAAGAGAGAAACACTTTGTCGTCCTACCGGATGGCGTTTGCTTTTATCGGCAGTTTTGTTACTTTTATGTTGCTTCAACCCTTAGTCGATTTCTTTGGGAAAGGCGGCGCCAGATCCGAGATAGAGAATATCAGCACAGAGCCGATGGCTTGGACAAAAGCGGTTGCAATCATTGGCGCTATTTGCGTAGTGCTGTTTTATCTCTGTTTCCGATATACAAAGGAACGGGTGGTTGAAATTAAAAAATCGGCTGAAAAAACTTCTATCAAAGAAGATTTGAATCTTTTGCTGAAGAATAAACCCTGGTGGATATTGGTTGCAACAGGATTAGCGGCATTGATGTTTAATGCTTTGAGAGATACGGTGGCGGTTTATTATTTCAAATATTATATTATAGATAATTATAAGATGGCGGCTACCGGATGGACTTTGACCACCATCTATTTTCTTGTCGGTCAATTAGCCAATCTTTTGGGAGTAACAATGGCGGCTCCGATGTCGAACAAATACGGAAAGAAAAATACCTACATTATAGCTATGGTTTTGGCGGCAGTTTTGAGTTGCGGTTTCTTTTTTACGAAAGATGTAGCCAGTATCATGGTTTTGCAAATAGCTGTATCCATCTGTGCAGGTTATGTGTTGCCTTTGCTTTGGAGTATGTTTTCCGATATTTGCGACCATCAGGAACTGACCACCGGACGCCGCGCTTCGGGTTTGATATTTTCATCCTCGTCGATGTCGCAAAAATTCGGTTGGGCAATTGGTCCGGCTATCGTACTCTGGGTATTGGCTGCTTTTAATTATATAACTCCTCCGGAAGGCGTCGATTTTGTTACTCAACCAGATTCTGCTATATTCGGTATGAAACTGTTAATAAGTTTATTGCCTGCCATAGCCTGTGCGCTTGCCGTAGTCGGTATGATGTTCTATCCGCTTTCCGATAAAAAAGTGAAGGAAAATGCCGAAGAATTGGATAAAATACGTGGTGAAAAATAGGTTACGTATGTCACCTAAATAAAAACAAAAAATGAGCAAAAAACAAAACGGGATGAAACAGGATAAGCGATTAACCAAAAAGGAAGTGCTCCGGCGGATTGTTAATCTGTTCAATACGCATCCCACGGAAATAATGAATTATCGGCAGGTCAGCGCCGAAATCGGAATCACTTCGCAAGAGAAAAAAATAATGGTCGCTGCGCTATTGGAAAATCTGTTTCTCGATGAATTTCTTGTAGAAGTCGATCAGGGAAAGTACAAGCTGAACGGTCTGGGAACGCTGGCTACCGGAACATTTGAACGCCGGTCGAACGGTAAAAATTCTTTTGTTCCGGAAGACGGTAGCAGTCCTTTGTTTGTTGCCGAACGAAATTCCATGCACGCAATGAATGGAGATAAAGTGAAAGTGCAAATCTTAGCTCGGCGAAAAGGAAAAACAACTGAAGCAGAAGTGATTGAGATTCTGGAGCGGGCGAAAAATACCTTCATCGGAGTGTTATCAGTCGGTAAAAATCATGCTTTCCTTTTGACAGACAGTAAAATATTGGCGAACGATATTTTTATTCCGAAAAACAAACTGCGAGGAGCAAAGGATGGTCAGAAAGTCGTGGCAATCATCACCGAATGGCCCGAAAAAGCAAATAATCCTGCCGGAGAAGTCATTGATGTGCTGGGCGATGCAGGAGATAATACGACCGAAATGCACGCTATTCTGGCTGAATTTGGATTGCCTTATCATTATCCGGAAAAAATAGAAAAAGCCGCTGAAGAAATTCCGGTTGAGATTCCGGACAAAGAAATCCGGGCACGCGAGGATTTTCGCGAAACAATGACCTTTACGATCGACCCCAAAGATGCCAAAGATTTCGATGACGCCTTGTCAATCCGTAAACTGAAAAATGAGAATTGGGAAATCGGCGTTCATATTGCAGACGTAACTTACTATGTAAAACAAGGCGGAATCATCGACAGGGAAGCCTCCGAACGCGCAACTTCGATTTATTTGGTCGATCGAACCATTCCGATGCTTCCCGAAAGCCTCAGCAACGGACTTTGTTCTTTACGTCCTATGGAAGATAAATTGTGCTATTCCGTTATTTTTGAGATAAATAAGAACGCCGAAGTTAAAGATTACCGGATAGCCAAAACAGTCGTTCGTTCCGATCGCCGGTTTAATTATGACGAAGTACAGGCGATTATTGAAAAAAACGCAGCCGCTTCCGTGCCGGATGAAGCAAAGTATTCCGATGCCGTACTGACTTTAGACCGGTTGGCTAAACTCCTGCGGGACAAACGATACAAAAACGGCGCAATTAATTTCGACCGCCGAGAAGTAGCATTCGATATCAACGAAGACGGAAAACCTTTGCGGGTATTTTTTAAGGAAGCAAAAGATTCCAATAAATTAATCGAAGAATTTATGTTGCTGGCTAACAAATATGTAGCAGAAACTATCGGTAAAGTTCCTAAAGGGAAAAAAGCGAAAACATTCATTTACAGAGTACATGATGTGCCTAATCCGGAAAAATTAGCCAACTTTGCCGAATTTGTCCGCCGCTTCGGTTACAAGCTGAAGGACAAAGGGAGCGATATTGAAATATCAAAGAACATCAACCGGCTGCTCGACGAAGTACAAGGCAAGAGGGAACAAACCTTAATTGAAACGCTGGCTATCCGCGCGATGGCAAAAGCTACTTATACGACTGAAAATATAGGGCATTATGGATTGACATTCAAGTATTACACGCATTTCACATCGCCCATCCGGAGGTATCCCGATATGATGGTTCACCGGCTTTTGGAACGTTATCTTTCCGGAGGACGTTCGGTCAGTCAACCGCCTGTGGAAGAAGCATGCAAACACTGCTCGAATATGGAAATGCTGGCTTCCAATGCCGAACGGTCTTCGATCAAGTATAAGGAAGTTGAATATATGTCCGACAAAATAGGAATGGTTTTCGATGGCGTCATTTCGGGCGTTACCGAATGGGGATTGTATGTAGAATTGTCCGAAAATGCCTGCGAAGGAATGGTGCCAATCCGTGATTTGGATGACGATTACTACGAATTTGACGAAAAGACCTACAGCCTTGTCGGTACCCGGAAAAAACAACGGTATTGTTTGGGCGACCCTATGAAAATCAAAGTGGTAAAAGCCAATCTTGAACGAAAACAATTGGATTTTGTTCCGGTAAATTAAAAAATGTAAAATCAGGTAATAAGGTTGAGACAATAAGAGGGCGTATTTGTCGGCTACGAAGGTTGTTTTGTTTAATAGAATAAGGGTATGAAATTAAAAAACCATTGCGCCCGGAATGACACGACAAATCATTACGTTTTCGCCTTCAACATTATAGATAATAGTCATCTTTTTGTAGATAATAGTCCTTGCTCCGGGACCATAAAGCCGCTGTATATAATCGTTTGGATTTATTGCATAAATATCGGCTGTAAACATCAGGGATTCAATCTTTTCAAGGATACCATCAATATAATTGTCAGCTGTTCTTGGAGACATCAACTCATCAGCGATATAAAAATACAACGTATCCATATCAGTCTTGGCTTCGGGTTTGAAAAGGATTTGGTATTTGTTCATTTCTTAAACTATATTTCTTTCATAATCGCTGAAAATTCCATAGTCCTGTTGCGTTTCGGCGAGTTCGGCGAGCATTTGCCAGATACCTGTATTCATCGCCAAAATGAGCAATCAATTTCCTGTCCAAATCATCAAAAATTTCTTCTACAGTATAACAGTCGTCGGATTTTTCTTTACTGTTATAAGAAAAGTCATGAATACCCTTTATTTGAGCAATTTCCATTTCTCTTTCAGGGAAATACGTTTTTTTAGATAACATGATTCTTACTTTTTACTATGCAAATATAATGTGATTTTTCTTTTTCACAAAATATAATTCAAAAAACAAGCGTCCACGCTTGCAACAGAGCGGGATAATGGAAGATTAGTGAATTGCAGTATAAATTTTATCAAAAAACAGTGTGGTTTTTGACAAAAGATTGTATCTTTGTCATGCAAAAATATTTTAGATACAAGTTAGTATGCCGCAAATTTTTGATTATTTAGGTTTTGTTTTCAGGTTCTATTCCGATGAACATTATCCTATTCATGTTCACGTTGAAAAGGGTGAATATGAAAGCATTTACGACCTGATAATAGTAAATGGTTTGTTAGTGGAATTAAAACACAGGAAAAAGAAAGGAATAGATGCAATTCCTGAAATGGACAGAACAAAAGTTGAAAAATTTATCCAAGTATATTACAAAGATATTGTAGAGAAATGGACAAATTATTTTGTTCTGAATATTCCCGTAAAAAACACAATAATCACTAAAAAACTGTGATTTATGGCACGTCGAATTTATATAGAAAAAGCAAATTATATTGACGATTACACTGTTCAACTTAATTTTAATGACGGTGCAGTCAGAAATATTGATTTTGGGTATTTCCTAAAGACTCACCCACACCCACAACATAACAAATATCTGAAATACAGTAATTTTCGTAAATTCAAAATAAATAACGGAAATATTGTTTGGGGCAAAAATAATGACTTGGAATTTGACTTATATCCTTTGCATCAGGGGAAGGATCCACGCTAATAGTAAAAAACCCTCATGCTCGTCGCAGGCTCGCTGCCTACGACGGGATAAGCGAGCCGGAAAATGCGTTTGCCCTGCTAATTTCATTTATTTTTATTATTCCAAAAATATATTGTAATTTTACCGGATAAAATAATCATCCGATGAAAAAACAAATAATCCTTTTAATTCTTGCAGTAACGGCTTTTTTTGCCGCTTCAGCCCAGCAGGAAGCACGCTTGTTGCGTTTCCCTGCCATTCATGGCAACCAAGTAGTGTTCACTTACGCCGGCGATTTATATACCGTTTCTTCGCAAGGAGGCGTCGCAAGGAAACTCACTAACGACTGCAACGGATACGAAATGTTCGCCCGCTTTTCGCCCGACGGTAAACAGTTGGCTTTCACCGCACAATATGACGGAAATACAGAAGTCTATGTAATGCCCGCTTCAGGCGGAGAACCCGTTCGCCTCACTTATACCGCTACTTTGGGGCGTGATGACATTTCCGACCGTATGGGACCGAACAATATCACTCTGACTTGGAAAGACAATAATCATATTGTATATCGTTCGCGAAAAGAAGCATTTAACGATTTCAAAGGAAAACTGTTTCTGGTTTCTGATAAAGGGGGACTGTCGGAAGACCTTCCTTTGCCTGTCGGCGGATTCTGTTCCTATTCTCCCGATAAATCTCAATTAGCGTATAATCAAGTATGCCGTGAATTTCGTACATGGAAATATTATCAAGGCGGAATGGCGGACGATATTTCGATTTACGATTTCAAAACCAAGAAAACGGAAAAGATAACCGATAATCCGAATCAGGATATTTTCCCGATGTGGTTCGGAAAAGAGATTTATTATCTTTCCGACCGCGACCGGATTATGAATATGTTTTGCTATAATACCGAAACCAAACAAACCCGGAAAGTAACCGACTTTAAGGAATACGACATCAAATTTCCGAGCTTGGGCGATAAATCGATTATATTCGAAAACGGAGGATATATCTATAATTTCGACATTGCAACTCAAAAGGCGGCAAAGATTACGATTTATTTTGAAGAAGATATGATCGGCGGACGCACAAAACTGCTCGACGCTTCACGGAGAATCGGAGGCGCCGACGTTTCTCCCGACGGCAAACGCTTGGTTGTGAACGCTCGCGGCGATATTTACACCGTTCCCGTCAAATCGGGTATTACCCGTAACCTGACCGAAACTTCAGGCGTACACGAACGGAATCCCAGATGGTCGCCAGACGGAAAATGGATTGCCTACATATCAGATATTACCGGCGAAGATGAAATCTATATCCGATCTCAGGATGGACTGCAAAAGCCGGTTCAAATCACATCTAACAGTGATACTTATAAATATGGTTTCGACTGGTCGTCCGACAGCAAGAAAATCCTCTGGAGCGACAATAAGCATCGCTTGCGTTATGTAGATGTCGATTCTAAAAAGATTACGGAAGTGGATCAAACGCCTGACGGTGAAATTCACGGATTCAACTGGTCGCCCGATAACCGTTGGATAACTTATACCCTGCCCCGTTTGAATACAACCAATGTGATAATGATATATAATCTTGATAATAAAGAAAAACATGTTGTTTCCGACGAATGGTTTGATGCAAGCAACAGTTTTTTTAGTGACGACGGAAAATATTTGCTGTACTCATCAGCAAGAAATTTCAATCCGATTTACAGCAATACGGAATGGAACCATGCTTATACTAATATGTATAAACTGTATATCGCTACGCTTAAAAAATCGACTCCTTCTCCGTTTGCTTATGAAAACGACGAAGTAACGATTAAAAGCGATAGCGCTGACGTTAAAAAAGAACAGCCGGCTACTCCCAAAAAAGATATGAAAATAGAAATTGATTTCGACGGGATACAGGGACGTACTTCCGAACTAAATGCTTCCTACGGAATTGCCTGCATCGGCGGGAATGTTTATTACAACCGCGACGGGAATTTGTATATGTTCGATTTACAAAAGAAAAAAGAAACCGATTTGGGAAATTATTCGGTAGCGGCTATTACGCCCGATAATAAAAAATTCTTGGTTCGCTCCGAAAGAGGCGCTTATTCTGTTATTGATATTCCTAAAGGCAGGATTAGCGCTGAAGAAACGGTTAATCTTTCGGATGTGAAAGCAGTAGTTGATTTGCATGCCGAATGGAATCAGATTTTTACCGAATGTTGGCGGCAAATGCGCGACTTCTTCTACGACCCGAATATGCAAGGCGTTAATTGGGAAAAAATCAAAGAAAAATATCAACCTTTAGTACCTTACGTCAATAATCGAAACGATTTGAATTATATCATCGGCGAGATGATCGGTGAACTGAATACCGGTCATGCCTATATTGCCGGAGGCGATAAACCCGAAACGAAAAGAATTTCTACAGGTCTGCTGGGCGCTCGACTGAGCCGCGATGCTTCGGGATATTACCGCATCGATAAAATCCTTGCCGGCAGGAACTGGTCGGAACAACTCCGTTCACCGCTGACCGAACCGGGCGTCGATGCCAATGTCGGAGATTTTATTACACAAGTCAACGGTAAATCGACCAAAGACATGAATGATATTTATGCAGCGCTTTACGATAAAGCAGGCAAACAGGTAGAACTGACGCTGAATGCCAAGCCTTCGGAAACAGGAGGACGAAAAGCCATTGTCAACCCTATCGCCGACGAATCAGGCTTGTATTATTTCGACTGGGTGCAGGGAAATATTGACAAAGTGAACAAGGCGACCGACGGCAAAGTAGGTTATATCCACATTCCCGACATGGGCGTAGGAGGATTAAATGAATTTATAAAATATTATTATCCGCAACTAAATAAACATGCTTTGATTATCGACGACAGAGGAAACGGCGGCGGAAATGTTTCCCCTATGATTATCGAACGCTTGCGCAGGGAATTGGCTTTGATGGCGGCTCCACGCAACAGCAGTCCGTATCCGAAACCGGACGGCATGATGATTGGACCTAAGATTTTGTTGATAGACAGGTATTCGGCATCCGACGGCGACTTATTCCCTTATCAATTTAAATTTTATAAATTGGGTAAATTGGTTGGCGAACGTACTTGGGGAGGCGTTGTCGGCATTCGAGGACCTTTACCGCTGATTGACGGCGGACAAATGAACCGTCCTGAATTTGCTCACTTTGATGCGGAAGGAAAACAATTTGTGATAGAAGGTCACGGCGTTGATCCAGATATTGTGGTAGTCAACGACCCTGCGAAAGAATATGCAGGGGAAGATCAGCAATTGGATAAAGCCATCGAATTGATTTTACAGGATTTGAAAACCAATCCGGGCAATTATCCCGCTCGTCCGCCCTATCCGGATAAGTCGAAATAGTTTATCTTTACAACGTTCCCTTCTATTTCTCACCGCAATAATAACGTCATCCTTAATCACTGTAAAACTTTTAGAAATAATGACATGAAAGAGAATATTCTCGATTTGAAAATTTGCCATAAAGTGCAACCATTGCAGTTTTTTTATATCAAGAATAAGTTGTAATTTTGCTTTTCAAACGATAAGATTTCAGAATGAAAAAAATAATTTTAATAATACTGCTTCCAATTTTTCCAATCATTTCTTCTTGGGCTTGTACCAATCTTTTAGTGGGTAAAGCTGCATCGGTGGACGGTTCTACGATGATGACCTATAATGCCGATTCCTATTCATTGTACGGCGAGCTATACCATTGGGCTGCTGCTACATATCCGCCCAATACCCTGTTGGATGTTCGCGAATGGGATACAAACAAATATCTGGGGAAAATTCCGCAGGCGAGTCGGACTTACAATGTGATTGGCAATATGAACGAAAATCAGGTCTGTATCGGTGAAACCACTTTCGGCGGTCGTGAAGAATTAGCCGATTCGACTGCAAGCATGGATTACGGAAGCCTCATTTACATAGCACTTCAAAGGTCGAAAACCGCAAGGGAAGCCATCCAGATTATGACCGGTTTGGTAGCGGATTATGGCTATTGCAGCGAAGGCGAATCGTTTTCGGTTGTGGACAAAAACGAAGTATGGATACTCGAAATGATTGGAAAAGGCGTCGGAAACAAAGGCGCCGTGTGGGTAGCCGTTCGCATTCCGGACGACTGCATTGCCGCTCACGCCAATCAATCGCGGATTCACCACTTTCCTTTGAACGATAAAGAAAATTGTATATACTCAAAAGACGTCATTTCATTTGCCCGTTCCAAAGGATATTTTAACGGAAAAGACAGCGAATTTAGTTTTTCTAAAGCATATAATCCAATAGAATGGGGCGGATTGCGATTTTGCGAAGCCCGTGTATGGAGCTTTTACAATCAATATACCGACAATGCCGAACAATGGATTCCTTATATCTTAGGCGAGAATCCCGAACCTATGCCGCTG
>Ga0209629_10002236_pt1 | contig 13021 bp, 6 predicted proteins | sample TergutCu122P5_FD_187286 | JGI IMG/M metagenome (GOLD analysis project Ga0209629, IMG submission 187286) | Cubitermes ugandensis P5 segment gut microbial communities from Kakamega Forest, Kenya - Cu122 P5 (SPAdes) (version 2) | ecosystem: Host-associated > Arthropoda: Insects > Digestive system >... | reverse complement strand
AACAAAACTCAAAAACAATGATGCCATGATAACAACAGCTGATAAAAGCAACTCCATAGTCATACTCCCCATTCAACAATATGAAACTAAAATACAAAATTTTCTAGATAAAAACAATTTTCAAATCTCCACTTAAACCCAACAAAAACGTTTCAAAATCAAGTCAGGAAGACAGTAAACCAAAGTCCTACACTTACTCCACAGGAATCAAAATGGAAATTTATCTACCTAAACCCTTCAGCACCCACTATAAAAGGCCTAATAAAATTACACAAACCTGATCAACCTATTCGTCCTGTTGTAAACTGGTGCAATATCCTGGCTTATAAATTATGTTCACACAAAAAATTAACCAGTTTACTTCATTACCATACGCATTTAATATAAAGAATACCACTGATCTCATCCATCAATTACAATGAACCCCAATATCATCTGTCACCACATTTGCATCTTTTGACATAACTAACATGTATTCAAACATTCCTATTACAGGGACCAAAAAAATTTTAGATTACATAATGCACAATCTAATAGACCCTCAAATGAAATATGAACTTCTAAACTGGTATAACATTATCATGAAACAAAATTACTTCCTTAATAACAATAACCTAATCATCCAAAATGATGGCCTTGCAATGGGTGCACCTTCCTCCAGTATACTACCTGAAATTTTCCTACAACACCAAGAACATACACACCTTCCATTTCTAAAATAAAAACACAAGTTGGTAAATTATTTTCGATATGTAGACGATATCCTTCTAATTTTAGGTTCACACCATACAAACATACATGCATTAATCACTCTTATTGGCCAACTAATGTACTTAATTGTATAAAACTCAAAAGGTTAAAATCTACATGTATCAATATTTTAAAAGACAATTAAAAACTCCGACATGTTTTGGATCCTTTGGGATGCATCCTCAGGGAGTATTGAACGTGCTTCATTGAAATTACTTGTGATGTTTTGTGTGTGTAGTCGGTGTTTGGCAGCGTGAAAATTGGACCTGTGGTGTGTGTGCCTGGTGTGACGAGTTGAGAACTACTTCAGTGAAGCACGTTCAGTACTCCCTGAGGATGGATCCCAAAGGATCCGAAACATGTCGGAGTTTTTAATTGTCTTTTAAAATATTGATACATGTAGATTTTAACCTTTTGAGTTTTATACAATTAAGTGCATTAGTTGGCCGATAAGAGTGATTGACTTTAAAAAATGCACGGTGAAAACATGAAATTAATACATGCATTACTTGACGATTTCAATTCCATACACACAAACTTACAGTTTACAGAGGAAATGGAAAAAGACAGCCTACTAAATTATCTAGATATAACCATTCATAAAACTCCTACAAACATAAAAATCTCCAATTACAGGAAACCCACTTTCACTGACACTCTTATTCCCTACACTTCAAACCACCCTGTGCAACACAAATATGCAGCAATCAGATTTGTATATAACAGACTAAATTCCTTATCACCTACACGATGAGGAATACCAGCATGAAGAAAATATCATACAAAATATCCTCTATAACAACTCCTATCCATTGTTACCCTACAAACAAAACACACACAACCGACACCAACTGAAACAATCCCCGGAAAATGAACATAGATGGACCACATTCACATACATAGGCAAAGAAACCACATACATTAGCAACATATTCAAGCACTCAGACATACAAATATCCTACCTTACAAATAATACACTACAGAGTCATTTAACTCATAACACCCAAAGCCTAGACAAATTTTCACTCTCGTGAGTGTACAAATTAACTTGGCCTGATTGCAAGTAGGTGTACATAGGACAAACAGGAAGAAATTTCATAACAAGATATAATGAACGTAAATGCTCATTCCAAAACAATAGCCATACTTCAAAATTTGCAGAACATTTAAATGAACACATGCACTCCTTTGGAAATATCCATGATGTCATGCAAATACTACAACTCCAAAAGAAAGGTCTCCATCTGAACATGATAGAGCGATTCCATATTCACATAGAAGCTGCCTGCAATAATCACCTTAATGACGACCACACAATATCCCCTAGTAGAATCATCAATACCATCCTAAACAAACTTTCTTAACATAAACCAAACTACCCCACCCTACTAGCTACCCCGTCCCTTACACCGATCAATACCACTCACTTCACTATGAACACATGCATACAGTCTTCTTCCAACCACAAACTCATACACATTGCAACTTATCTGCACAACAAAAACTACGCAACAGTTCTCAAACCATCATTGTAATTCTGTGTGGAACCTAATACTAGAACACAGTAGGATACTTTGATAATTAACATAACTACATTGCCAATCATCTCTTCGTACGTAAGTACCAGTCTTTATTTACTTTCAGTATTGACCCACATATTTCCACTTTACTACAGCACTTCATTTTTCCACAGATAGCAACAAACAATACCAATCGTCTCCGAATTCCTACTTCAGATGTATCATACAAACATATATGGAAAACACATCTGTAAATTACAACAATTCTGACTACTCCACATCATAATATGTAAAGAACCGAGGATATAAAATGTGTTACCTCAACCTCAACTAGTGAATACTACTAGCAGTGTAATAGTATTTTACCAAGCTTAACACTTCATGGTACTCCATTGAAGAACAAAAACAACAACACACAGAATCATCCGGCACCTTATTCTACGATACCATACAGACGGCATCTCTCCACTACAAAAGTGGTTGAAAATAAATACATTTTAAGAAAAAAATCTTATATTTTTGCCTAGAATAAAATGGATAAGATTAAAAAGGTAGGGTCCAGAACAAAACATTTATAGGAAGTGCATTTGAGAAGGACATTAAAGAACTGGAAACAAGAAAAGCAAGTAAGTATGTAGGTGTAGAAGAGAGCCATGATTGGGAGCATAAGAATGAGAAAAGAAAGGTGAAAAGGGAATACTTGAGGAGATTGAGATTAGTTTTGGGCTCTGAATTAAGTGCAAAGAATAAAATTCAAGCATTTGCATCATTGGAAGTACCAGTACTTAGATACAGTTTTGGAATTATTAACTGGCACCAAGAGGAACTGCTAACCATCCATGGACTGCACCACCCACATGCAGATTTAGATTGCTTGTATGTTCTCAGAAAACAGGAAGGAGGGGGCCTGTTGCAGTTAGAAGAAGCCTATGCAGTAGAAATTACATAACTGGTGGAATATGTAGACAGCAAGGTAGAATGACTAATACAGATTGTATGAACATACCAACACAACATTGACTCAGCAATGTTACAGACAGCTAGATGCCTCAAGAGAGGATTACAAAGAGGAACAAGACAAATAAAGGACAGCATAGCAGAGAAGACAAAAGAAAGATGGCAAGGGAAGAGGATTCATAGACAGTTCCAAAGTTAACTAGATAAGAAGCTGGTGGATAATGAGCAGTCTTATCAGTGGCCAAAATTTGGAGATACTAAGGGAGAAACAGAAAGTACAATAGTGGCAGCTCAAAACCAAGCACTTAGTGCAAACTATTTTAAGAATAAAATTTTGAAGTAAGAAATTGACAGTAAATGCTGGTTATGTAAACTACATAAAGAAACTATTGACCACCTAACCTCAGGAAGCCCCATTTTGGCAAAGAATGAATATGTAATGAGATATGATGAAGTTTGTGCACATTTTCTTTACTTAATATACAAAGCTGTAGGCATCAAAATGACGGACATATGGTACACCCATACATCCAAACCAGTATGTGAACAAGAAGATGCTACAGTGTTGTGGAGTCAAGGGGTACACAGTGAGAGAAGTTACAGCAAATAGGCCAGATATAACAGTTGAAAACAAAAAGAGTAATCATTCACTCTGATAGATGTAGCAATACTTGCAGACAGAAATGTCGTGCAAAAGGTAGCAGAAAAGAGGTTAAAATACAAGAGTTTATGTATAGAGATGCAACAAATGTGGAACATGAAATGTATGATGATACCAGTAATAATTGGTTTCAAGAAAAATTTGGAAGCCATACCAGGAAAACATTCAGTAGATTCACTACAAAAGGCAGCTGTACCAGGAACATCACACATAATATGGGAAGTACTGCAGTCTGAAACTTGAACCCTGAGTGGTGTGGATCACCATTGGTTCAAGAGAAGTACCAAATAGTAAAGGCCTGTGACAAGAGACAGCAACACCATAATAATATACCAGCAGTAATAGGGACAATTGGAACCATCATAAAATCAATTAGACAATACCGGAACAACTTACCAGGAAAGCATGAAATCAAGGAATTATAAAAATAACCATATTGGGCACTGCACACATTACTTCACAATTACTAATGTAAAAGTACAAAACATATTTACCATGCAAAATAACATTACATGTAGCGCAGACTGTAAATACAGAACAACAGCAACACTGGATATCCTAGAAACATAGTTTGTTACAGTTAAATAATTGTAAATACCCTGCATAAAGGTGATAAATAATAATAATAATAATCAGGGTTTGCATCAAGACCTGTTCCAGTCACATAAGAATCCTTGTAAGTCAATCTTCAGTGTTCTTTTCAGGTGTCTGACATTTCTGCTTCCCAAAGGCTTGGTTTGTTACAGCTTGTTGAGACTTTAAATGAAATTCATAATTAGATGCATGTATAAGTTCAACTTTCACTAAGTGGAGTCACTCTTTCCAGGTTACTGTATCAGATTTATTACAGGTGGTTGGAATAGAGCATGTAATGTGATGTATTCTAGTTGATGTATCCCAACATTTCAGAGGACTCTGCTGCCATCATGATTAGGGTAGATCAGCTGCCATGATGAAGAAGGTAGTATGTGCCTCTGAAACATTTGTACATACATACCAGACTGTACAACGTCACATCACACAAAATGTTTATTGTCACAATCACCACCATGAGAACCTCAAATCTCACAAATAAAGCATGACCACTTACAAAACTGCAGCAGAATAAAAACTAGACTGTGTGTCTTTATGTGTGTCCAGGTGATGCTATTATTGACTGCATGATGGCAGAATACTTTGAATTTGATTGGAGACATCAACATATTGGTCCCTCCAGTGCATCTCCCACTAAGACTGAATCATTAAATGGCAGTCAAGACAAATCACATCTTATTCAGGCTGTTCAAAATTTAATCCCTACTCGACCAGAAATAGGTGAGTTTCAGAATATGTTGATGTTTGAGTAAATGCTGTTAATATAGGATGCTGTAAGTGGTAAAATCATCATGGGCTACCAGCCATGTCACATTGAAGCACCAAACATCCGTAAGCGTAAGAAGGTTTTACCACTTTCAGTTACTGTGGAAGCTTGACATATGGTACAGAGCCATAAATAGTTCCTTTTCATAAATATTTGCCACTTCAGTTCTGGCACAACATATATTATGTGTATGTTAATATAATTAATTAATTAATCAGGGATAACTTTGAGCAAATACAATATTTTTGTTGTTTTTGAACATGTTACAAACAGAGAAAATGGTGCGATAAAGATCTGAAGCTTTCCATTATGGTTGGCTGTTAAAAATACCAGGAATACCGGCTTTCATATCCACAATTTTGCTATTTTTCTCATTACTTCCAAGTGAATTTATGAGTAGGGTATTGAGTTGTGTCTCATCATCTGCATGCGTTTTGCATACAGTTTTTAGTTCACAATTTTTGTCACATGTTATTGATATCTAGATGATTTTTCATTTGAGACAGCATAATTAAACAACTACATAACCTGCCAGTCAGTTGGCACCTGGAGATACTAAGGTAAAAAAGAGAGTTGGACTTGACTCTATTTGTTGGAATTGTTTCAGAATTTCACCGAACTGATGACAACTTTATTTTGCGGTTCCTAAATGTCAGAAAGAATAGTGTTCCTGACAGTTTTGAATTGATGGCTAATTACTATTCTTACCGGCAGAGGAACAGGCAGCTGTTTGAGAACTTTGTTGCACAAGACATAGGGATTCAACAGGCTCTCCGTGATGGTTTTCCTGGAGTTTTACCACAAAGGGATCGGTAGGGTTGAAACATTACAAGAATAGCTAACACACGTAAATATTTTCTTTAGTGGAGTGCCTTATTTGTCCACTTGAAACAAGAAAAGTGATGGCTGCATTATGCTGAGCTGTAAACATAATAGTGTTTTATCAGATATAGGAGAAGGGCTTCCCAGCGTGAACATGACGTTCACTGCACAGCATAAGTTGCGTTAGTAAATCAGAATGTATTTGTGGATTTTTCTTTCAGGTTTTTTTAATATGTGCATAATGGTTTCTTATTTTTTGTGTCTGCTTTGAAAAGGGAGAAAGTGGTCTGTCCCATCTTGTTGAACTCTGCCTGATATATCCTGATAGTTCTTTCCCTAGGAATGACAGTCTTGTTGCATTAACAGCCCTTTTTCTTTGCTTGGTCTGTTGTGTATAAATCTAGTATGGCATATGATTTTTAGGTTTTCTGAATTTATTGGTACCAAATAGTATTTTGTGTGGTAATATGGTGGAGTAAATAGTTACAAACCTATGCATTGATAGAAGGCGTTGTTGAGAATATAGGGTATGTTACAAAGTGGGATCATTGCAAATGCCTTTCTTTCTTGTGTTTGTTTTCTTGTGCCATATTGTAGGATATGCATTGTGTAATGTGTCTTTCAGTAATACAGTTTTTCACCTGAATCTAAATACGTGATGGTTAGTATGAGATAAAATAATGCTGTACATTGTTCATTTAGTGGCAACTGTGTTATGATTGTCATGTTCTGATACACATTACTATATCTTATCCACAGGAGAGGGCGCTGTGTTCTGGTGATTTTCACAGCAAATTGGGACCACTGTGCTTACTCTCTTGAAGTAATTTATCGAGCTTTGTTACTTACTATGGAGAGACTGATAGAAAAGCCACGCAATCAGGTGAATGGCTTTGTTGTGGTAGTGGACTGGAGTGAGTTTTCATTCAGACAGTCCTCCAGTCTCAACCCACGTGTTCTGAAGCTAATGATAGAGGGTCTTCAGGATTGTTTTCCTGCACGTTTTAAAGGGATTCATTTCATTAGTCAGCCCTGGTATGTGGAAGCAGCCCTCACTGTTATCCGGCCATTCCTAAAGGAGAAGACAAAAGATAAGGTACAATAGTCATGAATGAAAGTACTGTATAGTAAACATTTTCAGAAGTACACTCCACTGTTTTAGTGCCCAGCATAATGCGACACCTGTAATCTACTGTAGAATTGACCATCATATCATTTCCTAAATCACCATCCTGATACCAGTTTCTACACGCGAAAAGACAACCACGTCTCGAGTAGTTGTACTATGAGGCTTACTCCCATTTGTTTTGTCACCAGATATTCCTTCATGGCAACAATCTGAGCACTCTGCATGACTATGTTGCAAAGGACATTTTGCCAGCTGAGCTGGGAGGTGAGGCCCCAAGTTACAATCCACTCTTGTGGGCCAATGAAATGCTGGAGCTGCCTTCAGTAGGCAGAATGTGTGGCCACTTATTCAGTGATGTGTGCGGCCCACTACAAGAAAGGTAATGATCGGTGTCACTTCCAGGCTGAAGTTTTTTGTTGTTATTTGTCATGTCAGTTGCACATTAAGAAAGTACATTGCAACAGGCCTCTGCATTTTTTTATTTCACCATACATAATCATCCTCTGATCCTATTGATACTGGAGAACTTAACGATTTGTCCGGCATCATTAAATAATCTCAAAGCAAGTAACTGGTACAAGATATTGTTCAGAATCTTTGGCCCTAATTTTGACTTTGGTGTTAATTTGCTTGTATGAATGGGACATGCTGTGTTTCTTAGGGGAATATGTGTGACATGCCAGGCAGTGTGGTTATGAACAAAAATAGATGGGGATATGAGAAAATTTTGTCCTTCAGTGCCAGTAAAGTTAAATGTAACAGTTTCTATGCAGAATAGAAAGGATGTGAAAATTTCTGATTGAGAAGCTGAACATTACCAAATTATAAAAACTCCCCCCCCCCAATTCTGTTGGCTTGTTTTTCTTGCTTGAAGTGTAACATTTGTGTATAAGATCACTATGCTGTCTTTGCCTAGCTTTTACCTTTGAACTCAGTTGATTTTGTGGAATTCATTACGAACATCATGACACTAGACAACACTTCAACCTCATGCATTAGTTTTCCACAGTCAGTAGTAACAACAGTAATAACATGTAACATACATGCATGTGCAGATAATAAAACTTAATTATTAAATTAAGATTTGATCCTGTGACCTTTTAAACATGATCCCAGCATGTTAATTTCTGACATGCATTGGTGCTTTTCGAATGGTGATATGCAGACGGTCACCTGGCATTAATGTGAAGAAATTTAGGAATTTTTGTTTAATAATCAGAATTCAGAAACATTAATTGCACCATTGGAATTATTTTAAATGTGTTGAAATGTAGAGAAAAACATTTATAAAGTGTATACCAAGATAAGTCTGCTATATCCCTGTTCAAGTATAAATACAGACTCTCCCCTCTATCTGATCACATTAAATTTACAAAAATTGCAACTGCAAAATTTGAGGTTTCCATGCTGCTGCTGTTCTGCTGGTTAGCAGGTTTTAAGACTTCAAACCTGCCAACCAGTAAAACATCCTGGAAGACCAGTATCCTTCCTGAAGGTAGGCATTAGTACTTGCATGACCTAGTGGTGTGTGTACATGTTTTATATTGTGCTGGTGGTACACAAGAAAAAATTTTGAAAAGCACTGATCTGCATCTTGCTGTTTCTGCCTGTCTACAACTTTAACAGCGCAAGGCTTGTAGGGTTGCAAGACTGTGGTATGAAAGTAGGCTTAGTGATTTCTGCCCGGAACTGTTATTTTTCTTTGGAACTGGCATATTACGTGGACAAGTGATTGAGAGGCAGCTCATCCTTATGAGCTAGTGGTGCCCTAGAGCTACAACAGTAAGAAGTTTAAATTTTTTCACCTTAAGATATTATTCATTCATAACCTGTTTTCTATGATGGACCTTTGGAAGAATGACCATTGTACCTTGAAATGTTGTACCCTAGGCTGTGATGAGGTAAAGTAGTCCTTGGGCATTACCTTGGAAGCCATCTTTACTATTTTTTGCAAACTTTTCTTGCATGGAGGGAATGAAGATTAAATCATATTTTATTCCTGTTCATGCAAATTGCAGGATTTTCCAGTGGTGTAATATGGTTTTAACCATGGTTTTGTCATCTGGAAATCCATTTACTTTTACCTTTTCTTTACAGGAAACCAGAAGCTTTGGCTACAAATACAAATTCCAGAGATAATAAGCCATTTGAGGAGAAGGAGTACCTTAAAGAGAATGAATCAGCTTTATCTTAGTGATAAAATATTTTTCTTTTTCTCTGCATTGTAGTTTTTTACACTGATATCAGGGCTCCAGATTTCAGTTTAAAGTACCTCAGAATATTCTGTTGCAGTCTATATATTCTAATTTTTCATTGATTGTTCTATTCTAATAAGGCTGTAGCTTCTGTCATATTTTTAAAATCTGAAATGCTACACCTAGCCTGTTGTTGTAAATGTGACAGTGTTACAGCTTTATTACTATAATTGAAATGTTCCCAGGTTGTTTCCATTTCATGTCTGTTAGTGACTTGATATATTTTAGTATGCTCTTCATGACACTGTTTCTCCATTTGTATTTTACTGAAGGCTCCAAACCTATAAACTCTTTATCACCAAAATATCATGATGGTTTCAATCCATTGCTGAAAAACTATGTACAATAAAATGTACAGACTGATGTTTACATATGGTTTCAGAAAATGACACATAATTCAGTATTACAAGTTTGTTTAGCAACTTCACCGAGTACAGAAAAACGGTTTCTATCATGACAGGTATTTTCATGAAATCTGTGACATGAAAAATGAATGGATTGTGTTCATTTTTAAGTATTTTAGAGTACCTTGCTTTAAGTATATTTTCTAGTTCAGAAACTGGTGGCAACATTTTTTTCTTCTTTGTCTTCCAAATCATGACTGTCTTAAATTTTAAGTGTTATGTGTATTGCTTTTAAATTCTGTGTTTGTAGAAAAATAATGTGTTGTAAGGCCAGTAGTGTTCATCCAATGGGAAACCTGTGACAGAAACCATTGCAACAGAATATATATTCACCATGGTCATATGACTGCTTGTGTTAAACCCTTTAAAGCCTATTGGCTATATTACATACCACCAGGTGTCATGTTCATGAATTCTGCATTCTGCCCACAAAGTGCATTTATGTGTTTTGCTTGAACCTCAAAACAAAAAGCAGTACCGTATTTCCCGGCCCATAAGACGCACCATGATTTTTTCGTTAGAAATTTTAGAAAAAAAATAATGTTGAATGTAGTTTAATTTTAGTAATTTATTGGAAGAAAATGGGATTGTTACATACCAAAATTAGCAACCATAATATAATGTATTCATCATAGAAACCCAGAAAATCGTCACTGCCACTAAAATCTTCTTCGTGGTTGTTTTCACTATCTCACGATAAAGATGTTGTGTAATAGATGTACGGGTATTTATAAGTTTGGAAACAGTACTTACCCTCAGCACATAAGATGCAGGTCGAATTTAGGTCACATTTTTCGGGGAAAAAAAAGTGTGTCTTACGGGCCGGGAAATACGGTAATTTCCATTTACAGCGTTAAATGATTGGTTTTTATAACTGAGATGGAGTATGTTTACTGCACAGTGCAAACTTATTCTTTAAGTATAGTGTAGGTTAATCTTACTAAAAGAGTTTGTGAGTAGTGTATTTAGTTTCTCAGAGTTACATAATTAAAGTGTTACATATGATCATTGTAAAACGAAGCAAGTTACCTCAAGTGGTAATGCTGATATAGAAGGTACCTTAGTCTCAGGAGAACAGCTGTCATGGCAGGTTTTTGTGGTTTTACTCAGTCCCTCCAGATGAATGCCTGATATTGAACAGTGATCCCTTTATGCCACATCATTTTCCACTTATTGTTTATCACTCGTCCCAGCAATTGAGGCAGTATAATCTCGGCTGTGGACAGCATCACAAAATGAACTATATATGACTAAAGAAACAACTGTTCACAATTCTACGGTCACACAGATGAGTCTATCCTCCATTATCTGGTCAATGTTTTACTGATCTGGACAGTGTAAACTGAAATATGATTTCTTAAAAATTGGAAAAATTAAGTATATGGGTGAAACCATATGTGTGCATTTGTCATATGTTCTAGTGGGTATCCCAGCTCAGCACTGCATGTTTTTCTTCTGTCTCAATTATGAACAATAAAATACGCAACTTTTATTAAGACAGAATTTTTATGAAAGTATGAAATGATATTGAAACTGCTGCAGAGATTTTAGTATTTCATGTCTGAAGAATCATTCTCACTGCATATTTGTTGACATGTTGGAAACATGTACTGGTAGTATTGCTTTATAACGGTAATAAAATATACATGTTTATTAAATCGTAAAGAGTTAAAAAATGCATACCAGTCATTACTAGTTTTAGTGTGTTGATTTTTTAATCATTTAAACAAGGTTTATGTCCTTCGTGAATGTGTATATGTGTTTCTGTGGTAGGCTGTGACTTTATTGTCAGTATTTGTGGAGTTCTGTTTTAGTTCAAAGAAAAGTTTGTGTTGTGGCAGTATACATTCAACATCGATTTAAGCTTTAGGAGATTGATTTAAATGCCAGTTGTTATCTTGCAATGGCCTGAGTTTTTCTGGCTATTGTGGACATTTAAAATACTACTAAGTGAACACAAAGACCAACATATGGTTTATGAAAATCAGCTTCTTGTAGATATGCAGTAATGATGCCATGGTATTTATTGTTCAGCAGTATTTGAAAGTTATGTTTTAATTTATTTTGATGTAGACATTTAGAGCCCTGTTATCATAGCCTTGTAATGTGGAATCCCTAACTGTTATTTGAGCTGTTTGTCTTAATCTCCTTTCACTGTTTGGAATTGTTGACTGCTTATTATATTTATAAAAGAAAAAAAGAATGAATCATATGACATACAGTAGAACCCTATCAAGAAGTTCTGTATGGGGCCAATTTTTTAATGATTTTGACAGGTGAAAATACACATTTTTTGTATTTTAGAATTATACTGTAATGAATTGATGCTGTGTAATTAGTGTTGAAAAATAGTTACATAGAATACACTAGTAATGAACATGTGATAGTGAATTGTAAACAGCACTGTTAACAGTAGCAAAAACAATGTGTATTTGAACACCAACTTTTATATTAGCATTTACTTGTTGCGGGGGCATGTGGTTGTGTAGTTGGTTGAGGCACTGTACTACAGGCTGGAAGGTTATGGGTTCAATTCTTGATGGGGCCACTGGAATTTTTCATTGACCTAATCCTTTCAGAATCACTGTGGCCCTGGGGTCTACTTGACCACCAACAGAAATGAGTACCAGGGGGGTAGAGGTGGCTGGTGTGTAGGGCTGACAATCTTATCACCCTCATGTGCCGACTATCTAGAAATCTGGGAGCCTCGGCCTCCTGGAGCCCTCAGGGCCTGTGTAGGGATTACTTTACCCTTTTTTTACTTGTTGCAGTAAATTTGGTATAAATTGCTGTACTTTCTTGCAGATATATCAAACTTCGAGTAGTAACTGCAGTTAAAATAGAGAGTGATTAGAATTTTTATTGGGGACGGAATGAACTATTAGTATTCTACAAGCATTTGAGATGAAGTAACTGTGGACTGTTATGGAGCAGTAAGGCAGGGCAGAGGCAAGAAGAGAAAGTAGAAGCCCTGTGAGATAAGTTCAGTAAAACTGACAATACTGTGAGTTGGACGTGTATACAGTAACTTTCAGAGTTATTGTCAAATAAACCATTTGGAAGACCAAATGAGATATAGAGAGGACTGACTGTGTTGGAGGACAGAGAGTGGAGGAGGCTGTGTCATAGTATAATTCACTTTTGTGAGAATATCAGTGAATGA
>Ga0209629_10002235_pt1 | contig 13022 bp, 7 predicted proteins | sample TergutCu122P5_FD_187286 | JGI IMG/M metagenome (GOLD analysis project Ga0209629, IMG submission 187286) | Cubitermes ugandensis P5 segment gut microbial communities from Kakamega Forest, Kenya - Cu122 P5 (SPAdes) (version 2) | ecosystem: Host-associated > Arthropoda: Insects > Digestive system >... | reverse complement strand
GGCGATCACGCCAGTACTACTGGGGCCACATCGAAGCATGTGAAGGTTTCTCTCAGTGCCTATAACCAAAAGGTGCACTATATCTTCTACCTGGTGGAGACAATGTTTGGGGCTCTATGCTGTACGTGCAAATTCGACCCCTTTACCATGTTCCTCTTCAGTGTCAGATGTGTGGACTTGTTTCTGTTAGCTCCACCCACCACTGCCACACTTACACCACTTTGCCTCTTTTGTGTTGGAAATTTTCCTGCAGTTGCTGGCCTATTCTATGTTAGAGCACATTTCATGGTCTTACATTTGATGTGCGAGATACTACTTGAAACCAATAGCAGGGTCATCTCGAAGTTTATTCTAACACCATCTTATTTTATGTAGTGTTCCTATTGGTCATAATTACACAATTCACACTCTTCTTTCCTCACATCTAGCACCACTACAACAGCAATCAAAGCACAACAAATTATACTATACACGAACACCTATCTGACTGCTCCTTCTTTATGTTCACAGCCAAACCATCCGCAGGGATACCAAGATACAAAACTGTTACAACACTAGTACATTGTATAATTACAAAAAAACCATGTAAAAGTTATATACACAATCAACACTACATTATATATTTGGCATAGCTATTATAGTACACACAGGTTAAATTATTGAGGAATATTAAAATATCCAAAGCAGTGGCCTGTAAGGTTTGAATGCAGTGTTTAAGATACTTCTGCATTTTCATTTCTGCCCATACATTTCAATTTCTATGTTAAGTCTGAACTATAAATTGTGATCCGTTAAAACTCTAGCTTATTCCTTGGTTGTTTACTTTCCAATGTTGTTTGTACGCAGACAATAGAGCACTGAATGGTAAGATGATTGGTGAAATGGAAATGATTGGGAAGGAGTTGTAGCCTACTGGGGGTACTATCTGGGAATCTGCTTGGAGAGAATAAGAAAAACCATGAAATTTCTTCATCAGGTAGCTGATGACCTGGTGGATATTTGAACCAAGCATCTTGTGAATACAATTTGAGTGCATTACTGGTATCCCCAGGTTCAATCTGTTCAGCAAATGATAGTCTTCTCATTTCAGTGAATTTATTCACATCAGTGCTTACAAATTCACACGGGCATGCTGCTACAGAGTGAAATCTGTGTTTCAGTCCTCTGAAGAAAATTGAACTAGAGATTTGAAAGGTGTACTAAGCATCACTACTGTAAGTAGCTCCAGGACTTTTTAGTATGTCTTTGCAATGTTAATAACGTTACTATGTCCCATCATTTGGAAGAGCAATAAAATTTAAAATGTTTTTCACTTTAACCTTCGTATTTTTTTATCTCATGATGACACATTACATTTTACGACAAAACTTTTTATCTGTATGTCCAGGAGAGTACTTGCATCTCATTTTTGAACATAAAAATGTGATTGGTTTCTTCAAAATAAATGCAAGCAAGTGATTGTTAGTTCCCTCCCACTTCAACTTTCAATTTTCAACACATGCATAAAGGTATAGGATTTACAAGTGCACAAGCAAACATTTGGTTTCATATGATGTGTTTGTCTCCTGGTTTTCAGATTACAGGCACCCTATGAGTATGAGAGAAAAGACAGGTCTTAATTTAATGCAGTCATCAGCATAGAAAATGTCACTAACACTGCAGAATTTAGTTTTAGGCAGGATATGGGGCCCTTTTCAGAATACCAGACAGTTTACATAGCAGTTTTTTTTTACAATCAGGTAACATTTTAAATCATCTAAGCATAGCACACTGAATATCTCAGTAGGTGTTCATCCTTATGCACCTCAAAAAACAATATGTTACACATTACCAAAATGCAAGGTGTATCACAAAATTTTTGTTCTGTCATTCATCCTATCTTCTTCTTCTTCCATATCATGCATCACAATTATACTTCTCAAATGCAATACAGTCAAACTTGAATATAATATCATGCAAGATACTGATTAGTTTGTATTGGTATAAACAAGTATTGTTATAACTGAGCAGTAAAATGTTATGGTTAAGTGACAAATTAATTGGAACCACAGAGTAGGTGACTCTATATGATAGGTGTCGTATAATCCAATGTTGTTATAAGTGGATTCAAATGTACCAAAATACAGTAGGAGCTTAGTTATGTCAAAATATTTTAAATTATGTTACACTGGAATATAATACAACAAATCTGCCCCAGCTTGTCAGTTTTCGTGGTGCTCATATGGAATGGACAGATTTTTTAAAATGTAATTAAATGCAAATTTACATAGGTTTACATATTACTTTTTTAGTTGATATATTTATGCCAATAACTGAAAACATGATATGAAAATATGTTTAAATTTATAGTTGGATACATTCTAAAAGCTCCAGAAATCTGACAGGAGCACAAAACAGTAACACAGAACTTCACATGCAATAGTAGAAGATGAGATTTGAGGTTCTCACATCATTGTTTCCAAGGATTCAGGTCTTCTGGAATGTGATACTGTGTGATTGGGTTAGGTTAGGTTCCTGACGTATCATAAGAATGTAGTATCATCATCTTGAAGAGGTAAGCTTGAAACTTCAAGCTTCATATCCAAGAAGACCTGAAGCCCCAATAATTGATTTCAAGATATTTTAGCATAATTTTAATATATTTTAATATACTTATTATATTATAATATACATGAACTTCTACTATAGTTTGGTATATGGTATTTTGTCTGGCAAGTATAATAACAAAGCATGATATGGTCAGGAAAGGCAGTGGATGAACAACAGGACAAAAACTTTGTGCATACATTGTAATTTATGCATGTCAAATGTCCCATGTCTTATGGAGCCCAAGGGTCAAAACATGTAGAGTTCATGAATGGTGTTTATAAACTCACTGATGATTTAAAATGTTATTGGATACATATACTGGCATAACACTACAGAAATGAAAGTTAACTTGAATGTGTACTGGAAACAAAGGAGTTTTAAGATATGTTACATGTTCTGTAACATATGAAACTTAAGTCTTTGTACTTCTTGATTATCCTACAAGACTTTTGGGTTTTAGAGGTTTACTCTCAAGATGTGTCAGGAGCTGTGTAATAAAACTCAGTACAAAATGTGTCCATTCATGACTTCTACACTCATATTACAGCAGTGCAACATTAATTCGACTGCAGTGCACTCCAACATCAAGCAGCTAAGCAAATTCTTGACATGTAAATTCATATAAATTGTCACTATAATATTTTAAATCCCTGTAAAAATCTCTCAGACCTAATTATCACCAGTACTTTCACCTACCACCCATATTCATATGTATTGAACTCTCGCACCAGCAATGGATTCCAAAGTATATGGTTTTGTTACTGGCTGTGGTTCCATATTTTCTCTTCTATATCCACTGCGATTACTGCAGCTAGAGTATGTAGCGAAATGTATGTATAATTATAAACACATTTAAAGCAATAAGAAGTAAGATTTGTTTGGTTTTGTGACCAATGAGGCTATGCAGTTCACAATCTGCAGGAAACAGCATCCACCCTGTGGTTGGTGGTAAAAGTCTATTTAGGGGAACTCTGTTGGGCATATTCTAGTACTAAGGTGCTATAGTTGTATGTAAACCAAAATTATGAGGTTCACAGATCCTAAATTTACATGAAGAAGCAAGTGTATTTGATTAAAATTATGGTGATCAGTACACAGAAATTTCAATGTAAAGCAGTATGTTTGCATCTTTCCATCTTCTTTATGAACACACAGCACAGGAATAGAAAAAGGTGACAAAGTTTCAAAACAAGGAGATACCAGAAGATTACGTGGTGTGATATCTTCTGCAGTGCTTGTTACAACAAACCAAACACTGACATATGAAATCACAGCTGCATCTTAGAGATAATGGCAAATCAGGATGAATATAAAAACTGCAGTTAGACCACATCAAATATGCACACATGGAAGGCATGGTACTGGGGGAGCAGGGCACAGCTACAAACAAGACAGCTGGGCCTGTAGATCTACAGCCCAGCATCACAGGGATGCATGAAGAGGTCAGAAACAGATACAGAGGAGAAAACATGGAAATGTTTCATAACATGACATTTCTCACATTTCCATAAATTAAACTCGTTACTTATGCCAGGCACGTTCAGGCTACATAAATCTGACTGGTTGAGAGGTGAAGAGAAACAACAGTTGTAAGTAGGTAATGAAAACCTTACCTAAGAACTACTGTGACAAATAAACACAAAAATAAGATCTTCATGTAGGATTAAGTTTCAATTCCTGGTTGTAATAGCACATGCTATTAAGTACAACTAATTCTTACATCAATTACATTTGCATTATGAAATCTCAAACAATAATATGACTATTTTCAGACAAACCTCCATCTCAAGAAACCATTACATTGCAATTTAATAATGTATGCACAGTGTTTAATGAAAACATCTATTCAAATTTATTATGTAGTTTAAAAAACAGTGCCCCAAACATTTTGATATTAGAGAGTCTGTTAACAAGCAATGGAGTCTAAATGCAATGTATTCTCAATCCAAAAGTTAACACTGGCTTCAAGAACAATTATATTTGGACACACATTGTGGTCAGAAAACTTGAAAGAAACAGTCCATTTTAATATATCAGCATAGATGGAAAGATAATATTAAATTGCATCTTAAGCAAACAAGCAGGAGCCTGTGGGATGAATTATGTGAAGAAAAAAATTTTGAGGCCTGTGCTATATTAATATGAAATAATACTACAAGAGTTTCCATACTATGCCTCTATAGAGCTCCAATTGGGAATATAAATTTTTCAAAGACCAATTAGAGGCCATAGTGACATACCTAGAACATACAAAAGCTCAATTAATAATATGTGGGGATACAAACATAAACTATTTTACAGATAATAATAAAAAAGAAATGTTGCTGAACACCTTTAATTTACAACAAGTAACAGACTTCCCAACTAGAGTAGGCTCATCCTCCGTGTCATTGATAGACAATTTATTCTGGGATAACAGCAGGATAGGCAATTTTCATCTTCTTCCAGCACTGAATGGTCTATCTGGATCGCGATGATCATATCTCAGTATCGGAAAACTTCCAAGTGAGCATGAAAAATATTGTTCAGAAATATTAATCGAGGCAGATTAATGAAGATACAGTACAAAATTGTCAGTTGGTACTAGAGAATGAAAACTGGGAGGAGATATAGAAACAGGACAACATAAACAATAAATTCAATTAACTTCTTAACGTATTTTTAATAAAGTATGAAAATTCCTTCCCAGTAACACAAAGGAGATATGTAAACAATGGTATTAAATGGATAACTATAGGAATCAGAATATCCTGTAAGCACAAAAGAAGTTTAAATATGCTAGTCAAAGGCTCACATAATCATGTGCTAATGCAGTTTATAAGAAATACTGTAAAATATTAGTGAAGGTTACAAAAGAAGCAAAGAAATTATATTATTATGAATTGATAAACAAATCAGAGAATAAAATATGAACAAGATGGAAGATAATAAAAAAAGAAACATCTAAAATACAGAAGACTGATAATATTTCACAAATGAGAATACAAGATAAACAGATAAATAACCCCACAGAAATGGCTGATGCCTTTAATAAATATTTCATAACAGCTGCAGGTAAACTACAGACAACTCAAAAAGAAAGGAAGCCTTTAAACTTTTACATGAAAGTGAAAATGATGATATACTAGAAACAAAATTAATACCTACAATTCAAACTGAGATAAAACATGTAATTGAATCAATGAAATTGAAAAACTCTACAGGATATGAAGGAATCTCATGTCAGAATCTTAAAATACTGTACACACGCATTTGTTAAACCTCTTAGTCATATACACAATGCATACCTTAACCAAGGTATTTATCCTGATAGACTCAAATTTGTAACTGTGATACTGATTTACAAACAAGGAGAAAAAACTGATGTAGCTAATTACAGACCAATTTCATTAATAACAACATTTGCAAACATTCTGAAAAAAGTGATGTACAGCAGATTAAACCAATACCTGAATGTAAACAAGATTTTGACACTTGAACAATTTGGTTTTCGAGAAATAGTAATACTAATGCAGCAATTTATTCACTAACAGATAATATCTTAGAGGCCTTAAATGAACACAGACAAATAGTTGGTACGTTTTGTGATAAATGGCTAAGGATTATGATTCTGTGAACCATGATATTCTTCTACATAAGCTTTACTATTATGGTATCCATGGTTCAGCATTACTTTGGTTCAGATCTTATTTGGAGAATAGAAGACAAAGAGTTGAGATACTACATAATGAATTTGGTAAAACTTCTTCAGGTTGGGAAACAATAAAAAATGGAGTACCCCAGGGCTCCATTCTCGGCCCATTGCTGTTTTTACTGTACATCACCAATGTACTAATCTCTGGCCCTGATATTCAGAAAGTTCAATCTATCTCTTTAATTGAACTTGACAGTATCAACAAATGGTGCATGACTAGTGGTCTATCCTTAAATTTAAAGAGAACTAAAATTATGAAATTTGTGTCTAATCAACAAAATAATATCTCTTTTTGAATTACATACAGGGATGAACAGATACAAGAGGAAATGAACGTCAAATTTCTTGGGTTGGAAACTCGTAAACATATGAATGGCAAAACGCATACTGAGTTTATGTTACCCACACTGAACAGGGCATGCTATGTGATTAGATGCTTGAAGCATTATAGCACTATTGAAACTTTTAAGATAGTATATCATGCCTACTTTCATTCAGCAATGATGTGTAGAATAATCTTTTGGCATAACTCCTTAGACACCATTAAAATTTTTCTTCAGCAAAAGAGAATTGTGAGGACAATATTGTGAATTAGTCCCCGAAGTACAAGAAAGCAACATTTAAAACCGTGGGAATACTGACAATGCCTTCACAGTATATATTAACCTTAATGGAATTTTATGTTCATAATTTGGCATATTTTTCTCATAATAGTGAAATTCATAACAAATTTACAAGAAGTATGAAGTGTCTACATGTCCCACAAGTAAACTTGTCAGTATTTCAAAAAGGTGTCTATTATATGTGTATAAAGGTTTTTAACAGTTTACCCAACTGGATGGCTGACTTGGTGCAAAAGAAGAAGAAATATTTAGGTAAACTTAAAAGTGTACTAATGGAACAGTCATTTTATTTGGTAAACAATTTTTTAGACTATTGTGGATCGTTATGAGAAACTGAATGTGTATGATAGATACACCATGTATAGTGAAATACTGATATCATTGATGTTTAAGTAATATTTTTATAAATTGTATGTAGAATGCTCAAAAAGAAATTTATTAACTCATCCAACACAGACTTATACTGATGGACAGGTTTGAGTAGGTGTATTGTGTCAATGTTACATAAGTGTCTCTCATACCAGTTATTTTTATTCCTAATACAGTTTGTAGTAGCTTATTTATAATCATGATGATAAAGCAGTATTGTTTTATTAAATTGCTTTTGAACTGATTTATATTTTGTAATGTAACACTATTATATTGGTTGTTTTTGTATTATTTGATGTTCTTACACATATTAATGTGTCCTTTTATAAATCCTGTATGTGTTGTCTTATGTACATTCAACTGTCTTGGGACAAATGTTGGATCTGTGAAATGTGTATGTAATGTAATGTAATATAATGTAATGTGATGTGATGTGATGTAATAATAATAATAATAATAATAATAATAATTTTTTTTTCCCAGAGATCCACCAGAGTGGATATAGAACTTGTCAATGTAATGTAAGTCTGTTACTTCAGAAGAGGGGTTAGTGGTGAATTCTTGTGAACACACAAATGATCCTATAGGTTCCTCAAAATATGTGGGAGGAATTTCTTAACCAGTTCAGCAACTATCAGCTTCTCAGAAAAAAAAATCCTGTTTCACAGAGTGATTTTAGTTGATGTGAAATAATGTGATGTATAATTAACGTGTTTTATTAATAACACATCTGTAAATCTCAGTTTATTAAAATACCACCATTAATGAAGCCAATCAGCAAATGAAAAAGAGGTTGTACAAACTGAATCTTAATAAGTGTGCAGAAACAATGAGCAGAGTGGAAAATGCAAAACAAAATTACAGTACACTGTGGGAAACAAAACACATAATGTTTGTAAATTGATCCTGCATTGCTTATACAAGGTACAGTACATAATAAATCTCATGTCTATTTGGCATTTTGATCTGTGTTACTGTCGTAACATAAAAGGAAGCAGGAATGAGAAAAGCACTTCATTCTATATTAAATCTAGCAATCTAGCAACTCTCTTAAACTGCAAGAAGTGATCATGCCTCCTTCTGCAACTGCTTGTTCATAGACAGATTTATTCATATGCCTTTATAACTGTTGAAATCAAAGGGTCACCTCTCAAAAACTGACTGCACCAGTCTTCTAACTTTTTTCTTTTGAAATTATGGTATAATCAGACTTTATATTTTGTGGCCACAAAACTGCAATGTAAATGTTATAGTTCCAGTTTCACATTTCAAAAAAAATCAGCAGTTATAAAATCTTTTCAAATGGACTAAAATATTAACATTAATCTGTGGTGCAGTTAACTGGTAGGGACCCCATAACATCATTGTCATCGTCATCGTTGTCGTCATCGTCATCATTATCATCATCATCGTCACGAAGTTACTCCCAGATCTCATAACAGGGGTCCAAAATACTGCCTTCTGTCAGAAGAACAGAATCCAGTCTGAACAATACAATACAACAAATTTTAGTATTCAGTATGTTGGCCGCCACCCTCCCCGCAACCCACTCATCCCCCACATGCCACAATGTATCTTTTTTATGCTACTTCACCCAGTTTTGTTTGTGTCTCACTGCTTGCGCCTTCCATAACATCTGTGTGGCTATAAATAAACACAATACATATCTTTACATTTTTAAACATCCTGTATAAGTGGCACCTGATGGAGAGTGTGTGAAAATAGTCATGTATAGAAATTCTGTAAATTGCACTCATATTAGCCTGACTCTCACGTTGAAATCAATTCATGCTCCCTTAGATGCCCCACCATGGTGCTGCACCCTCATCCTCCATCAAACTAATCTTCAAAATGATGCAGGTTGAAGTAATAAAGCATTTCAACTCATTCATATTCCATAGCAATTGGCCTCAACAAAGGTTATAATACTTTATATTCTTTATATACATTTTTATATATCTTGTTATCTTTCTCAAGACAGCTGCATCCAATAGGTGCAGCTCATAATTTTTCTTCTTATAAACACCAAATACAACAAGTATTTACTAACTGAACATGGAGGACTCCAGGCCCTTTTCCACTGTGAATTTTGGTACAAGCCAAGGAGGAAAGTGACCAGACTCTGATAGGACTGAAAGCACCCAGCAGTACAAAAATTTCTGTTGCCAGATAATATCACACTTTTATTGAGAGTTAAATGGCATCCAAAGTTGCTCCAGTAATATACTCAAAGCCTTCTAAAACAATTGCATAACTGGCAGACTACACAACATATCCTGTGGGAGAATGACTTATCTTAAGCCGGCAGTTTGAGAACTTGGTTGCATTTTCAATGAGTCAATATGTACCATCAAAGACAACTAAATTATAAGTTGTAAGCTCTCACATCCCTCTGACAGATGTCAATACCATTACTGCACTTCTTATAATTCCACACCTACCAGGATTCTCATAGATGTTAGCCCCAGGGACCAACATGTGAAGGAGCTTGTGTTTTTGTGTCAGTGCCAGCACACATGAGACAGTGTGTATTGATGTTGAGAACCAGCACACAGCTCAAACTAGAGAATCCTGGCAAATATACATGGAATGGCCACTACGGTGTCTTTGACAGGGCTCCAACAGACTCAAATGCTCTGAATTAAAGCACTTAGCACACACTGAAATGCCAAGACAATATGATGTGCCACAATTCCTATACCTTTCCATCGGTTGAATCCTTACCCTTTCCCCAAAATTTGTCAAACCTTGTCCGAGCTTTCTCCAGCACATCTGATGCAAGGGAGCGCCCAGAAGAGGGCGAAACCAAGGGAAGAGGTTTTGTAGGGGACTCATGAGGTGGGCTGGAAGCAGAGGCCTCCAGAATCTGGTATGGATCTTGCACACCTCCTCCTTCACCACTACTGCATGCACTCATCTCAGTCAGCGTTTCCAGTGCCCCAGATCCAGACACTCCTCTGCCACAAGACGGATCATCTAGACAGTGGAGAGCAGTTCCAGCTACAGAAGTACCATACTGGGTGGGTAGGATGGAAGGCTTCTCCTCTTCAAGTCCATTGACAGCTTCAAGGCCCCCAGCAATGGAAGAGGTCATGGGGTCAGGAGATTTCCAGCCTGGAGAGTGAGTGAAAAGTGAAGGATATGCAGTTGTGCATCGGTAATACTCTTTAGCCATCATACATACAAACAGAAAGAAGGATAATTAAAACACATTCACTGTTCCACATTCATTTCCTCTTTTCATGCACAGTTTTAATTTAATGTGAATGCATGTATTCCAGCTGTCATCATTGTTTCACCACTTACATAGTCTGATTAAAGTATCACAAACTTAAAAATTGATAATCATTTTGTTTTAGATGAAAGGTACTTAAAATAAAAATAATGCACATTACAGTTCTATACATAAGATATTAGAAATAAACTGTTTCTAAATTTTCCAAATTTTCAGCATTTGTGAGGCATTACAAGCAGTCTTATTTTTAAGGTAAAAGAAGAAGATGTCTTGAAATGCCTCAAACATAATCAACAGCTTCATAGCCACTCACCATTTCATACAATCTGTGGTTCCAGTAATCAGCCCTAAGAGCTAGGGAAAGGAGGAGTTACAGCGGGGGTAACTTTTTTATTCAGGGCAAAAAATATCCTTACTGCCTGTTGCAAGGAATATTGAATTACTTACTATATTTATTTAGTTTTATATTCATACATATTTTTTAAAATAATTTATATATTACCGAATGATATTAGGAGTAAAAAAATCCAAAACTTGCTAGATTTTTAATGTTCCAACAGTTGAGTCATATTCTCTGCACCACAAACTCACATTAACATGAAAGTTGAAATGAGAATTAACATAAGTTTAACATACAGAAATAACAAAACACAATTTGTCAAATCTGAAAGCAGAAGCTGGAAGTAAGGCACAGAAGAAAGATTCAGAAACATAATATCCATGTTCTTAGAAAATACGACTACATCCAAAACAAAGAAAAAATGGGGAGGGGTGGAAAGAGAAAAGAATACTTTCACTGATGATAAAGTCTTCCAGTTATAGCAACAATTATGATCATGGCACCACCTCACCAGTTACTTGATAGGGGGCTACCAGACAGTTGAATGCAAACAGGAAGTCCATTCACTGCTACATGGCAGCTCTCAGTTACAGTCATTTGTAGCACTCCAGGGCCCACCCAGTTACTAGGTAACCAGTGAAACACAAAGAGTGAATCACCTATACTTCAGATATCGAGTAACTGGTAGTGACAGTGAATGTCATATTGTTCTAATTGAGATAACAGTCACCATCATACATTGTATTGTTTCACGTGGTAAATAATACTATAATTTTCGAGTTACTTTGGTAAGTTTGTCATTTTGACATGGTACCATACCCAAGAGAATAAACTGAATACAGGCCCCTGTGAATACCTCACATTTCACTTAGTACGTTTTTTACGGCAAATAATAATGTGACTGCACAAAACACTTATTACAATCACTGTAACTGATTAATCTATTTTAATATGATGTGTAATTCATATGGTAGCATTACAAAAACACCTACTTTATCCCAACCAAGGCCAGTGGTCATCTAGCCTGTGACAGTGATGCTATCTGTGTCCAACAAACAGAAAGTCAGGTTGCACAACAACATGATCTGTTGGTTGAAGAGTTAGTTTCTCAAGACATCAGCAATTACCTTGTTTGGTATATAGTAAAATTAGCGGTACTAAAACTTACAAACCCCTTGAAACATAAAATGCACTATGATAATAACAAAGAATTTTACTGTTTGTTATAAGTTATTTCTTTAGCTAGAGCCCTACAAATATGAAATTAAAAGTGTAAGACTAAGCAAACTTGAATATTAAAAAATTAATTAAAGAATTATTTTTACTAAACATCTTGGCCAGAGGCAAAAAATGTTCCTCTGGTTCTGGGGCTCACCCAGTCTCCTAATCAATGGGTAGTGGGTCAACCCTTTCCACAGGGGTAAAGCAGCCCAGGCGTGAAGCTAACCACTAGTGTCAAGGTTAAGAATGAGGGTCCTACACATCCAATTGACTCCACACATGTGTCTTCACAGTGTTTGCAGGTAAAACTTTATACCTTCCAGTAAAGCTTCACCAGTGTAGTCCCAAATATTACTGCGCAGTCCAAATGTGTCAAAAACTAACTGCATGGGGTCTAGCATTCTTTTGAAATAAACAACAAAAGTAAGAAGGTACTTAATTTTCAGGAAACTTCGTGGTTCAATTCGCCACAGAAGTTCATATTTGAATTCCTGTACTAGTAATAAGATGTCACTATTTTATGTAAAAATCCAACGCACTAATATATGTTAATACCACATTATTCACACTGTCACACTCGTACATGTTTCAGCCTTCAAGGGGCCATCCCCAGGATTTACTGTTACATTTCATGAGCAGGGTCAACCAAATGCATGTCCAGATGTAAATATCAGATTAAAGAGCAGTTTTGCTGACCCTGCTCATGAAATATATCAGTACTCCCTGAGGATGGCCCCTTGAAATCTGAAACATGTCCAAGTATCACAGGGTGAATAAAGTGGTATTAACATATATAAGTATATTAGTCGAATTTTTAGGTAAAAATGTGTCATCAGTGCACGGATCTGAACCAGACAAAGTTAGTCATAAGATGATTTGGTACATATTAATGTATGCTTGTTGTACAAGGAAATATAACTGAATAAATATGGTAATTGGAAGTATATTCTT
>Ga0209629_10002234_pt1 | contig 13023 bp, 8 predicted proteins | sample TergutCu122P5_FD_187286 | JGI IMG/M metagenome (GOLD analysis project Ga0209629, IMG submission 187286) | Cubitermes ugandensis P5 segment gut microbial communities from Kakamega Forest, Kenya - Cu122 P5 (SPAdes) (version 2) | ecosystem: Host-associated > Arthropoda: Insects > Digestive system >... | reverse complement strand
AAAAACGATTCCGGAAGATTGTTTGCTAAAATGGTATATTCAATGCCATACCTTTCAAGGTCGTGCAGGATAAAATTGAGGATTCCTCCGTAAAGTCCTTTTTGAAAAACAATATGGTCGCCTTTACTGAACAGTCCGAATATTGCGGTACTGATTGCCGCCATACCCGAACTGAATATCAGCCCTGACTCAGAACCTTCAAGCAGACTCAGCTTTTCAATAAGCGCCTGTTGATTTGGGGTATTGAAATAACGCGGATATAATCTTTCCTCTGTATCTAAATATCCAAACGCCGTAGATGTATAAATCGGAGTATTGATGCTTTGATATTTGTCTGTCAGTTCCCCTGCATGGACGCAAATGGTGTCTTTATCTAAGTTTTCCATATCATGCAATACATTCAATTATTTCTATTTATCAAATTCACAAATAACTTCGAGATTGTACAAAGCAATGGGTCGATCTGAATTTGCAATGTGCAAAAAATGCACATTGCTTTTTTCATCAAGTTCGCCTTCTTTAAAAATATTATTGATATGTTTAGTTATAACCGTTCTATCGCGGTCAAACAACATAATCATCTGCGCTTGTGTCAGCCAAACCGTATCGTTTTCCAATCGTACATCCAGATTAGTTGTACCATCCGGAGCTTGATAGATAATTATTTCACCATTGTCTTTATCCATTTTCAACAGTCATCATCATTTTAATACATAAACCCAAACAGCCAGAGGGGAATGCGGTTTGCTTCGCCCTTTTCGATTCCGTCAACGGCATAATATACATTCGGGCGGTATTTCCCGTTGGTTTCTTCGCCGATGTAAAAATCATAATTGCTATCGACAAGAAAATGAGTGTTTTTAACGCCTGAGTTTACTTTGTAATTCTTCTGAACCTGATTGTAGAAAAAAGTTTCCCGCAAAATAAAAATTATTTAGATTGATGTACATATATTGCTTGTCGTCAGGCTTTCAACTAAATACTGATGCGTTTTATACAACGAATCCAATGCCATAAGACTGCCTATTTTTCCACAAAATTAGAAAAATATTTTGAATTTGCAAAGTCTGGATAGCAATTTATATTTATTTTTGCATTATAAACTTATCAAAACATTATGTGTACAAATACCGTTTGATACTTCTCTTCGGGGTTTTCTCAAATTCGTTTTCGCACAACTGAATTTCCGCTAATTTTTCATAAGCGGCAACCATACCGTTCAAGGTGTTTTTGTTCTCAAGCATTTTTTGCTTCAAATCCTCCCGCGAAAGTCCGGCAGCTTCGGCAGCTTCGTAATCCGGATAAACCAATGCAACGATACGTTTATTCCTTGAAACAACTACGCTTTCTACTATATATGGAAGATTGTTGAGTTTTGCTTCAATTTCTTCGGGATAAATATTCTGCCCGCCTGAACCCAGAATCATACTTTTGGAACGTCCGCGAATAAAAATATTGTTATCTTCGTCGATGGTGCCTAAATCTCCTGTTTTCAGCCAGCCGTCGTCAGTGAAAACCAGTCGGGTTGCTTCTTCATTTTTATAATAACCGCGCATCACATTTTGTCCCGATACCTGAATTTCGCCTGCAACATGGTAAGGCTCAAGCGAATCGATTCGTACATTCATATTCGGTAAGATTTTGCCGCAAGACATCGGAACGTATTTATCATACAAAGAAAAACTGATTAACGGCGCACATTCCGTCATACCATATCCTACGGAAACCGGAAATCCGATCTTTATGAAAAACTCTTCCACTTCTTTGTTCAATGGTGCGCCTCCTATGGCTACCTGAAAGAAATTTCCGCCAAAAGCCCGGACTAATTTTTTCCGCATGATACCATGTATAATAGTATTAATCAGCGGAAGTTTCAGGGCTATTTTCATAACCGGCTTCTCAATAATAGGAACAATCATATTCTTATGAATTTTCTCCAATATGAGCGGAACCGAAATAATCAAATCGGGCTTAACCTCTTCAAAGGCTTTCATCAGAATTTTCGGCGATGGCGTTTTTCCTAATAGCGTTACATGACAACCTTGTATGAGCGGATACAGAAATTCAAACGTGCAACCATAGGTATGCGCCAGCGGAAGCAGCGAAACCATTCTGTCGGCTCTGTCCAAGGGCAATGTATGCCGCGCATAAATGAGATTACCTGCCAGATTATCTCCCGTAATCAAAACCCCTTTACTGAATCCGGTCGTTCCGGAGGTATAATTCAAAACTGCCAAGTTTTCATTGGGAATTTCCGGATAGCAAATCATTTCTCGACTAAAGCCTGAGGGATATTTTTCGTTGAACCGATTGGTCAATCGTACCGGAAGATTTGCGCCTTCTTCCTTGTTTGTTAACTTTTTCCCCGAGAAAGAATAAACCGCTTTCAAGATAGGCATTTGACTTTCATCTAATTCTTTCAAATTGGAATCGGACGCAAACAATAATATCGAATCCGAATGATTAACAATCTGCTGCACATCTTTCGGATTGAACTCGTTCAAAATCGGAACAATAACAGCTCCGTACGTAACGGTTGCCATGAAAACGACTCCCCAATAGGCTGAATTTTTACCAACTAAAGCAATCGCATCGCCCGGACGAATATTCCGTTCTTCAAACAAAATGTGGATTTTTTCGATTTCAACGACAAGTTCTTGATACGTAAACAAAACGTTCGTACCGTAATCGCTTAATGCGGAAAGTTCATAATTATCCTTAAAGGATTGCTCAAAGAGCTTAACAAAGTTTTCTGAGTATTTCATAATTGATATTTTGTGTTTCAGATGGATAACTGTCAGTAAATTGCGGGCATAGCTACACTACACCCGCAACGACACTTTTGAAACAGATACTTTTATATTTCCCTCAATATTCTTTATTTAAGAGCATTTATAAAACTCGAATTAGTAATGTATTTAACAAACTCCAAATCATCAGCCGCTTTTTTAGCCAGCGAAGGATCTAACTGAATAGCTTGCTTCAGATTAGAAACGACTTCGGTCAAATTGTTGGTTCTTGCAGCAACAAGGGCTTTTAAGTAAGAAGTTATAGCATTGGGATTTTGCACCGCATTTAAAGTGGCTTGCGCTTTGCTGTAATCTTTCGTCAAAACCTGAGCCAAAGCTGCATTATTGCTTGCCGTATTTCCAAAAGAACTGACTGCTTGAGCATAATTTCCATTCTGAACAGCCAAAAGTCCTAAAGCGCTTTTTAATTCACTGACGCCGGAAGCTTTTCCGAACAGTTGCTGTGCTTTAGCGCCATCGCCTTTAGTCAAAGCTATTAAGCCTAAATTCAGATTTGTTTCGGGAGAATTAGCTGTCAGCGCCAATGCTTTATTAAGATATGTTTCGGCATCGGTAATTTTTCCATCCTGAAAATTCAAAGCGCCTAAGTTATTAAACGCACGAAAATCGTTTGGATAAAGTTGAGCTACTTTTTGGTAAATCGTTTCTTTAGCCGCATTGGTATTAGCCAATGAAGCGGCATAAAGCAATTCCTCTACTGTTAGCGATTTCGGGTCGGAAGCTGCCAATCGTGTTAACTGTTCATCGCTTTTTCCGATAGTTTCAATATTAGCGGTTAAACGCGAACGGCGCAATTGCGGAAGAATTTCATCCGCCAAAACAGAAAATACGGAAGATATATTTTTAATTTCTTTTTCTCTTTGTTCAGAATCCTTATACATCGAAAGAACGCTCAAAATCAATTGTTTATCTTGAATGTTCGATTTTTCGACCAATTCTTTAAATCCTTCCCAGTCCTGAGCGGTATAACGAGTTGCAACCGGAGCGTCTGCTTTCGCTTTTTTCATCTCTTGCTTGAGGTAATTGCTGGTATTTTGTTCCCGCTTTTCAGCTAATTTCTCGTTCAAAGCAGGACCGCCGTCTGGAGAAGCATACGCTGAAACTTCCACATTCACTTTTTGATTGGGAGCCTGGCTCGCATTGGCAACGGTATTTTTCCAATCCGAAACAGCCGATTTTTTCAATTCGCTGGCTCGCAATTCCGCTTGCTGGATAAGAAACATAATATCCGTATTATAAGCATTTTTTATAATCCGCTGGAATTTGTCGGGAGCGATAGCGGGAATTTCAGAACCGGCGTCCAACAAAGCGGCAGTCGCTAAAACGCCATCGCCTACTTTAATCTCAGGAAGCGCAACCTCTTTTTTACCTACTTTAGCGGAAAAAGTAAGGTAAAGCTCCGACTTTTGCATAGCCGGCAAGTAATCAAAGTTGGAAGTCATTGTTACGTTACCGCCCAATTTCTGAGAAATAATTTGTCCGTTGCCTGCCACTTTTTCACCCTGAAAGGTGTAGGACGTTCCCCAAGCTTCTCCTCCATCATAACGAAGTACAGGTATAACCATCAACGTAGCATTTTTGTTAAACCATTTAGGCGGGAAAGTTGCGCTAATCGTTACCGGAACTTTCCCTGCTACCATTTCCAATGGCTGGGGATCAGATTTAACGTAATTTGCGGCCAACGGTTTAAGCCCTGAGGAACAGGCTGCAAAAAGACCTGCAATCATCAATAAGAGGAATGCAGGCAAGATAAATTTTTTGTTCATAATGTGTAAGTAAATTAAATGATTAGTATAATTTTTTATTTTTACAAAGTTCGTTGCAAATATAAGCAAAATAAACCGAAATTACAATTAAAACACAATTTTTTCCGTAGAAGAAAAATTCATATTTGTTATTTTCACGATGCCAATTGTTCCTTTCGGTTGATAATGAAGAATAAACGTTGTTTTACCCTGTTGAATATGAATCTTTTCCAATAATTGACCGCCCACCGAATAAATGGCGATTTGTCCTTGCGTATTCAACGGTTCTTTTAATGTTAATACTCGTCCGGTACGGTCATAATAAAAACCGGAATTTCCTGAAGCAGGTATTATTTCTATTCCCTGATTACTGCTTTTCCGTACCAAAGGTTGAAGCGCCAGCGAAGTCTTTAATGGCTTAACGCTATATGTATCAGCCGTAATCCATCCTTTAGCCGGATCTTTTACCCAAGCCGTATTCAGATGCGAAGCATCGCCGAATTTTGTATTATAAACACAAAATTGCGCTGTTGTGGAATAATTAATGGAATAGGATATAAAAAATTTCTTGGTCTTTACCTGAACCGGCTTATCAAATACCACAAACGTTTCGGTTGGAACTCCTAACATTTTATCTGCAGAAGAAAAACCGGAAGAAGACGAATAATTCAAATATTGAGGAATAAAGGACGTGGAATCAACCTTTGTTCCCGGAGAAGAATCGCCGGAATAAATGGAAACCGTTACCCCCGATGTATAATCAAATGGCATTGCCGGTATTAATAAATAGGCGCCAAAAATTTCGACGGGATTGGCTATGCTAAATTCTTCGGCAAATTCTTTGGTTTGCAGGTTGCTGTTTCCAAAGACATATCCTTTATTGGGAGAATCCAAAACGCTTGTAATCAACAAATCGCCGTTTGTATATTGGGCATTTGCCATACGAATGACCGGATTTGCCGCATTCGGATCCTTTCCCTGATATTGCATAACTCCTGTATTATTAGGATCTAAATAAGTTTTCAATTGATTGGTCGCATCGCCGGTTTCCCAACCCGTACCTAAAGCGAAAAAATAATCTGTTTGTCCGCCCGGAGATGTTCCCGAACAAGTCGAGTTACCTCCTGTTAATCCGCCAATAACCAACCGGTTTGCATCAAACAGAGGAGAACCGGAAGAACCGCCATACGTTGAACCTACTGTCCATCCGGGAATTATCCAATGGGAATTACCATCAAAGATAATTGAATAATCAAAAGTCGGATCATTGGGAATGGTGCCAATAGTAATATTTTGATCAATCATTCCATATCTTTTAACGGCGCCATTGGGATGATGTATGTTTGTATGAGTTCCATTTCCGTTCAAATTCATATTCCATCCTGCATAATAAGCATTGAAATAATTGGGAGGCAAATCATTCATTTGAAATAAAGCAATGTCTTTTCTTGAAACAATCGCACAGGGAACTGCACCGGCAAGACTCATTTCTTCACTTCCTTTCATTTTTATACTTGCATCGCAAACTGGACGGTTATAATTGAAAAAAGCAATAATCGTACCCGCTTTATTGACATACGAATCCTTATCCACAGGAAAAGGCTGGCTATAACTATCAACAAAGCAATGCACGGCAGTTAGCAGGTAAGGTTTTCCATCGTTTGAAGTATTATTCAATAAAGAGCCGGTACATGCAACGCTTCCATTGATAATCAGCAAAACGGTTGACCGGACAGTTTCTTCAGCGGCGGTTGAACATAAAACATCGGGCATGCAGGAAAAGCTATTACTGTCGATCCCCGGTTCTCTTCCAGCGCTAAAGATATTGCGATAGTCGTGATTTACTTCGGAAATAACGAAATGACCTTTAAATGGAACATCTGCCGGTTCCGAATATTCAACAATAACCGCTTCACCCGCAACGGGACGTATCGGCAATATTTTATCAGTAGAATTATTCCGGTAATCAAAACTTCCAACCATATAAGAATGGTCTGCGCTGTATATGAATAATTTTCCACCGGGCGGAATCTCGAAATCGCGCAAAAGCAGATTAATGGAATAAGCGCCTGCCGAACGGATTCCGATTTGTTTTACAGTCGTTCCATCGGATAAAATCGTTTGAACGGCGTTATTAATATCGATGTTAGTATAAAACTTATGGGCAAAGCGGTAGCTTCCGCGCATACTTCCTTCATTGATAGAATCTTCTCTTAATACAGAGTCCAAACTAAAAGAAGGCATTTCGATAAAAAAATTGGTAGAAGCAGCTCTTAAAACAGAAGGTTGCAGAAAATAAGGCGTACCTCCATGGCTGATTTGCGAAAAAGCCAATGAAGTTGTAAATAACCCTAAAAGCAGGATAGCTAAGCGAATATATTTCATATTTGTATTTCTAAAAGAACAAAGTTACGATTATTTTCTGAAATAATACTACCTTTGCGGCAACTATTTCGTTAAAGTATATCAATGAAAGATTTTATAATTACGCATACGGAGACTGAAAATGCAATTTTGGTCGGATTGATTACACCGGAACAAAACGAAGCGAAAGTCAAAGAGTATTTGGATGAGCTTGATTTTCTGGCGGAAACTGCCGGCATCCGGGCAGTTAAACGGTTTACGCAGCGTTTGGATATGCCCAATTCAGTTACATTCATCGGCACAGGTAAATTGCAGGAAATCAAAGAATATACTGAAAATGAAGATAATGCAATCAGTCTGGCGATTTTTGACGACGAATTAAGTCCCAAGCAACTGCGCAATCTGGAAGCGGCTTTGAAAGTGCGGATTATGGATCGCACCAGCCTGATTCTCGATATTTTTGCTTCCCGCGCTCAAACGGCTCACGCCAAAACGCAGGTCGAATTGGCCCAATACAATTATATGTTGCCTCGTCTAAAACGATTGTGGACCCACCTCGAACGGCAAAGCGGCGGCGGAAGCAGCGGATTCCGAATGCGCGGTCCGGGCGAAACCCAGTTGGAAACCGACCGCCGGATTATCCTGAATAAAATTTCCAAACTCAAAGAAGATTTGAAAGAAATCGACCGGCAAAAATCCACGCAACGGCAAAACCGGGGGAAAATGGTGCGCGTAGCTTTGGTGGGATATACCAATGTCGGGAAATCTACGCTTATGAACTTGCTGAGTAAATCGGATATTTTTGCTGAAAATAAGTTGTTTGCTACGTTGGATACGACCGTTCGGAAAGTAACCATCGACAATCTGGCTTTTCTTTTGACTGATACCGTTGGCTTTATCCGTAAACTGCCAACAGAATTAATCGAATCGTTCAAATCCACTTTGGACGAAGTGCGGGAAGCGGATTTGCTGGTGCACGTAGTTGATATTGCCCATCCGGCGTTTGAGGAACATATTCAAGTGGTTACTCGGACTCTGAACGACATTGCCAAAGAAGAAAAACCAACAATTATCGTTTTCAACAAAATAGATGCTTTTTCATACATTGAAAAAGAATCCGACGATTTAACCCCGAAAACGAAGGAGAATATTTCTTTGGATGAATTAAAACAGACTTGGATGAACAAACTTCACGAAAACGGCGTATTTATTTCGGCAAAGGAAAAACAAAACATCGAAGAATTGAAGTCATTATTATACCGTAAAATCAAGGAAATCCATGTTCAGCGGTTTCCTTATAACGATTTTTTATATCAATGCCCCGACAATTAACATCATTAGCCAAAGACACTGCCATTTACGGCGTTAGCAGCATTCTGGGAAAATTTCTGAATTGGATGCTGGTTCCTCTTTATACGCACGTCCTCGCCACTCCTGCCGACTATGGACAGGTTACCAATCTTTATGCGTGGACTGCATTATTGCTTGTGATTCTAACCTACGGAATGGAAACGGGCTTTTTCCGCTTTATCAACAAGGAAGACGAACCCAACCCGTCGCGAGTATATAGCACTTCTATGATTTCGGTTGGCAGCACATCGTTGCTGTTTGCCATATTGGTATTGGTATTTTCACCGACAATCGCCAACAGGCTTGGTTATGCGCCGCATCCCGAATATATATGGCTGCTCGGCATTGCCGTTGCGATGGACGCTTTTGCTTCCATTCCGTTTGCTTATTTGCGTTACAAAAAGATGCCCATTCGTTTTGCCGCTATCAAAATGCTGAATGTAGCGCTGAATATTGTGTTAAATCTTTGGTTTTTTATTGCTTGTCCTTTTCTGATGCGAATTGCTCCGGCTACGGTTTCGTGGTTTTACAATCCGAGTTACGGTGTGGGTTACATTTTTATTGCTAATTTTATTTCAACATTTATTCAAACCGCTTTCCTATTGCCTTACATTGTTTCGGTAAAATGGCAATTTAATAAAATACTGTTAATTAATATATTAAAATATTCTTTGCCCTTGCTTGTATTGGGTATTGCCGGAATTATGAACCAGATTTTAGACAAGATTCTGTTTCCTTTCCTGCTCAAAGGTCATTATGGAGACGTGCAACTCGGCATTTACGGCGCAACATCGAAAATGGCGCTTGTGATACTGATGTTTACGCAGGCTTTTCGTTATGCTTACGAGCCTTTTGTTTTCGCTCAAAAGCGTGAGAAAAGCAGCCTCGACGCTTATTCAAGCGCGATGACCTACTTTGTGATTTTCTCATGGCTGATATTTTTGGGAATGGTTTTCTATATTGATATTTTCAAAGTCCTCATAGCCCGCGAATATTGGATTGGATTACAAATCGTTCCGGTAGTGCTGTTGTCGTTCATTTTTCAGGGCGTATATTTCAACCTTTCCATTTGGTACAAATTAACCGACCGCACGATGTGGGGCGCATGGTTTGCATTGATTGGCACGGTCATCATCATTGCAGGCAACATTCTGCTTGTGCCGCGATTCAGTTATTGGGGCAGCGTATGGTCGGCTTTTGCATGTTATTTTATCATTATGCTGTTGTCGTATCTTGTAGGATTAAAATATTTAAATATACCTTACAACTTACGGGCATTAGGATTGTATTCGGGATTAGCATTAGCGCTTTATGCCTTATCTACTATCATTTCAATACCTTATAAATGGTTAAATTTACTATTTCGTACCGCCCTGTTTGCGATATTTATATTCGTAATAATAAAGCGGGATTTTCCATTAAGCAGAATGCCTTATATCAATAAGTTTTTTAAGGGCGCTTCTAAAAGAAGCTATTGAAGATTTTAAGTGTCATATTTTGAAATGAAAGAATTGAATCAATGCTTTATTTGAATTCATAATAAAAAATCACGGGGTTAGAATCTTCATTAAAATCTTTTAGTTGATCATTAAACCTTTCTTTCAATTTTTTATCACGAATAAATGATAATAAATAAGGAGATTTATTACTATTGATATATTCATACACGCCATTTTTATCAAAAAAGATAAAACGAGTTGTATAAGGTTGTTTTCCTGTAAATACTAAATCATTATACAAATCCTCCGCTATCCGGGTTGTCCTATCTTTTTTATTGTAAATAACATATTTTAAATTAGTACCTTTGAAATATTGAAAGCTAATATAATTATTCGTTTCAAAATAACTGAATATGTTGTAAATTTTATCCTTTTCACTTAAACTCCTAAGAAAGTCAAACGGGTCGGTATTAGACGGCAATACAAGGTCTTTTTCAGTAATCATATCTTTGCTCTTAACAACTAAATACGGAGAAAGTCCTTTGTTTGTAATGGAAAAAATGGTGTCCATAAATGAATGTCGAAATAAAAAGGGCGGGTCAAGTTTAGGTATAAAATAATTCATGTTAGCCACAAATGTTTCATTCCATCCCTTATTTTGTTCATTTGTTTTTAAAAAGCGAGTTTTCCTCATCCCATTATCTATATCCACAACTTGTAACAAACAATCGTCTTCTTTTTTCTGAAAAGCATGTATATCTGTATATATTAAATCATTAAAATATTGTAAAGTAGTTATGACACAGTCTTCGTCATGTAGTTGCACAGATTTCAAATACTTACCATCAAGGTCATAAAAAATCATTTTATTAGCGTCAAGTAAAATGATTTCATTTTTGTTAGTATTTACTGTAAAATCTTTGATTTTAATATATTCATTCGGACCTTGTCCCATAGTTCCTATTTTCTCAATAAATGTTCCCTCTCGATTAAACGCAAGCAAACTTTTGGCAATATTCTTATCCAACACATATAATCGGTCTTTGTAAGCAATGAGTTTATCAATACTTCCCAAAAGCGCTTTTTCATTCTTGTTATCAAGAATAATGCACTTGCGCTTTTAAAAAACGATGAGAGATTACAAATTTTTTCTTTCTTTGCATTATCTAAATCTACAATAAGCAATTTGTCATTTTTTACTGTAGGTGTAAAATCAGGTGTAAAAGCCAAATAATCAGATTGTTTTCTCGTGCAGGAAAACGGAAAAAGCATAATTAAAGAAAATAAAAAATATTTTATATTATAATGCATATTTATAAATACAATTTAATAAAAATTTAGTGTTATTTAACGGTGTCAAAGATAATAAACAAATTTTGATAAAAAAATATTTTTGACAGAAAATTTTGTTAAGAATCATCGACTGTCATCTTAGTTTAACCGTTGCGCTTTTCAATAGTGGCGAAGTAACTTTCAATTCTATATCTCCGTTTGGACTACCGGCTTTCACATAAACCAATACATTGCCATTCCAAGCATTGTGGGTAGGGCTTCTATAATTATCATAAGCCGCTGATTTTCCATTTTCTGTGGCAATCACTTTCCCATCTCCGGCTACTTCGCAATGAATGGTATTTTCTGCAAACATAACCGGTGAGCCGTTATCATCCGTAATCGTTACTAAAACCTGAGCCAATCCCTGTTTGTCCAATCCGTTGCCGTCAACTAATTTAGCTTCGAGTTTCGTTGGTAAGCCTACCGTTTGAAGTATATCCGTTGCAACTACCTGATTATTTTTATAGGCTTTTACTTCCAAAGTTCCGGCGCTGTAAGGAACATCCCAGCCGAATACGGCGGTATTGTCGTTGTACTTCTGGCGTTCTCCCACTACTTTTCCGTTCAGCCAAAGTTCCGCTTCATCGCAATTAGCATAGCAAACGACATGTACCATCTCTCCATTTTCATAATTCCATACGTGAGGAGCATCCACAGAAGAAGCTCTATTTCTACTTGCAGGATAAGTTCCAATATAAGCCACAGGTTGTTCCGACCACAGTGAGCGTTGGAAGTATCCGCGCGGTTTTATTTTTCCTGCCAAATCAATTAATCCGGTCGTGAATCCGCGAGAGGGCCACAATCCGGCTTCGCCGAGATAATCAAATCCCGTCCAGATAAACTGTCCGAAAATATAGGGATTGTCCCGCACTGCTTTCCATGAATTAAACCCGCTGCCGGTTTCGCTTCCGAATAGTATTCGTTTGGGATATTGCTTATGATCAATTGTATAACGGTCTTCCGTATAATTATACCCGACAATATCCAGCGCTCCCGGATAATCGGTGTGATTCGACATCACTGCTCCGGCTATTGCAGCCGTAACAGGACGGGAAGTATCGCATTGTTTGACAACGGCTACCAAATCTTTCGCTATGTATCCGAGAAGTTCTGCGCGGGGACGATCAGGAAGATAGCCTCCGGCTTGCTTTTGATTGATGGTTGATTCATTCAAGACGGGATGAGAATAAGGATCGTTTGGATAATCAATTTCATTACCAATACTCCACATTACAATGGAAGGATGATTCCGGTCGCGCAGTACCATATCTTGCAAATCGCGCTGTCCCCATTCGCGGAAATATTTATAAGAGCCTTGATGTCCGGGTTCACCCTCGTTCCAGCCTTTAATCCATTTGTTTTTAGGATATTCCCATTCGTCGAATGCTTCAGCCATGACCACAAAACCCAATTCGTCGCAGGCTTCAAACAGTTCATTCGATTCGGGATTATGACTCATCCGGATAGCGTTGCATCCCAACGATTTCAGTTGTTTTAGACGATATAGCCACACTTCTTTGGGTACGGCAGACCCTAATGCGCCTGCATCGTGGTGAATACACACGCCTTTCATTTTCATGTTCTTACCATTAAGAGCAAATCCATTATCAGCATCGAATGTCAAAGTACGAATCCCAACTGTAGTGGAAGATTCATCTATTTGTTTGCTTCCGTTGTATACTTTTGTTACTAATTTATAAAGATAAGGATCTTCGATGCTCCACAAATGCGGATTAGATAATTGCAAATTTTGTTTTATGCCGGCGTTGCTGTTTCCTTCTACTTTCAATGATCCGGAAGTTGAAGCCACCGGTTTTCCGGAAGCATCGAATAATTCTTGCGTAATTCTTAAGTCGCTTGATTGTCCGGTCGTATTTTTCATGGTAGTAATTACAGATATTGCACTTGCATTTCCTTTGGTTTCGGTAGAGTAAAAGATTCCCCACAAATTGATGTGAACAGGATTGGCATAAATAAGGC
>Ga0209629_10002233_pt1 | contig 13023 bp, 9 predicted proteins | sample TergutCu122P5_FD_187286 | JGI IMG/M metagenome (GOLD analysis project Ga0209629, IMG submission 187286) | Cubitermes ugandensis P5 segment gut microbial communities from Kakamega Forest, Kenya - Cu122 P5 (SPAdes) (version 2) | ecosystem: Host-associated > Arthropoda: Insects > Digestive system >... | reverse complement strand
TGTTTTTACGCACGTCATAACGTTCTCTCCCAACGTTCCAGCTTCTCTGTTCGTTAACAGTGCTTTGTGTAACCTGCATCTGCGGAGACTGGGGAGAAGCACAAACAGCATCTGTGGGCCAAGACAAGAATCGCAGACCAGCCGAATAGGCATGGACTGTGTCCATTTGCAGGACGTAGAACAAACAGCCCGTTGGTCTTGTTTTCCATTGTGCTGAAGGAAGACCTTTTACTGTCACTGCGGTAATACGAGTGTCAGTTTACAGTGCAGAATTCTATATTTATCTTGGATTAGATATTCCGTTGTCTTTGAGATAAATAAGGCTGTACACCGACAGTGACAACTGGTTTTAGACAGTAGGCCTACTTCTAGTACCTAAAATGTGCTACATGCTTCGGCTTTTTATTTAAAACCATTATCAGGTACTGGTATGAAAATGTGTAAAAGAAGATAAAAATTAATAGCTTTTATGAAGTGACATTACTGCTTAAATTGTGCTTTGAATTCTCGGCCATAGTTTTTTTTTTTTTTAGTTTTTTAAGCCAAACTGAGTTTAAATATTTTTAAGATTCCTTTCCATACACCGTCGTCACCTGCTCGTGGTGCAGACTGCCCTAACTAATCAAGCTCTGATAACCGAGTCACTGCGGTATAATTTCCATCGTCCGTAGAGGAAATGCTGCAGAACACGCTTGTCCAGAGGCTGGAAGGTGGCACTCCCACCATTGGACTGCACAGCAGTAGGCTAGTAACCCGCCCTAGGGAATTAAGTATTGCTTTTAAGCATCAGTGTGAAGCCAACGGGACGGCAAACTTGACGACGAACTATGGCGAGAAAAACGGTTAAGCGAAAATGGAAAGAGCAAAATATTATTAAATATGCAACTTGGATTGTAAGGGGAAACCCTACAAAGAAGTGGAACTGGGCTGTATATTATATGAGAAATTAAAATAGCAACAATTACAAAATCAAAAAAGAAACAACCGTTTGACAAGAAACCAAGAATATATAACAAGTCATATTGCTACGACATGTATCAAGAATGAACAACAGCAGGATGCCAAAAACAATGCTAAATTGTAGACCAAAGGGACGAATACGATTTGGAAGACCTTTGAAGAGATTATTAGACGAGGCTGAAATTGGTCTATTAAGGCCTAAATCGTGATGAACGATGATGCAGATGGATATATTAATATGTTTTGATTTATTTTTTGTAATGTATCACCCATCTTAGAGTCCATGAGCAGAGGAATATCCTACACGAAATAAAACGGAAGGCTAACTGGATTGGTCACATCTTACGTAGAAACTGCCTTCTAAAACAAGTTACCGAAGGAAAGATAAAGGGGGAGATGGAAGTGGCAAGAAAATGTAAGAAGCTACTGGATGACCTTAAGGACAGGAGAGGATACTCTCATTTGAAGGAGGAAGCTCTAGATCGCACGTAGAGGCATCGTTTTGGAGGAGGCTTTGGACCTGTCGTCAGACAGAATACTGAATGAATGTATCACCTATTTTATGATGGGGAGGGTATTCTAAGTAACTCCTTGACGGGTTTAGTTATAACTTGCAAGAAGTAGGGTAGAAAGTCACTTTACATTTAAAGTATTGAGGATTGCAAACCAGAACCATTGAACAGTATAGACGTGTATTAAAAAAAAACTAAATAAATTATAGGAGCTTGGCGTACATGAACTTGGCACTGTGTGTGATTAGTCCTGGGTGTTTTCAGTCTTGTATTCATGAAGCCATTTTCCAGTTTTTTTTAGTATTCTAAATGTGATGCTGTCAATGATGAAATTTTTAGGGGGGAGGGGGAGGAGATAATGTACATAATTTGCAGGCAAGTTCGTTTGTTGGGACCAGAAAAGGTATATCATGTACGGCATATTCAGTGGCTCGAATGTTATCCTGATACCACGGTTGGTAAGGCTGTTCCTTCCCCTGTAATGTATATCTATCCTGATTTTCAACCAGAAATGTTACATCGAATTATGCAAAGGCTCTATATTTTCACCTCTTGCGGATCCGTCATTACTGCAACTTACTGACGGCCAATGATAATCATATAATATGTACATATAGGCTGTATATTCCATACCTTAACTCTTCCGAACACGCGTATTTCACACATGCATCTGTCAGAACCTATAGTACCAGCGCATTTTGTACAGTGTCCAGCGTCCTAATTGCTATGAATCCCAGCAGTTGTATGTTTATTTCAGGATCCACAAGACGTATCTTCCTCTGTGCCTTAAAGACCATCCTCCATAGCATCATGTGAGGACGACTCAAAAGTTGAAATTCTGCGGCAAGGGGCACGTTTCTTATTCTGGATGTCATTGAGGTTACTCTTACACTATTTTCGGCGAGCTTTGTCAGTGCTGGTAGCGTAAGTCAGCATTTGAGCATTTTGTTTCATTGTTTGACCAAACACGTGTTGTTGTAGGGATTAGACCGAGGAAGTGCGCGTTAAATAGTGAGTACCTCTGTTGATGTGAAGTAGGTGGACATTTCTTGCTTCAGTGCCATTTTTTCCGCAAGAAATGAATACTGTTCGACAGACTATTGTCTTTGTGGCTTTATAGGTATGATTTTTTCTAGGTTATAGTTATATTTGTGGTACATTAACAAGGTCTGCTGCATGCCTGAAGCTTCGGCTGTCTGGACAAGCTTGTGGAGCTTCATTCGTATCTTTTGTCCTTTATGGCTGTCCTGTTTCTCGTTTATACTTCTGATCCTGCAACAAAGAAATGGGAAATGCATGTAAGCTGTTTAACTTCTTAAAACACGGCACAGTAATTTAAATATGTGGTTTATAAGATTAAACTTTTCAACATTTCCCCAAACGGTCTATTTACCTCAATTTATTCAGTGATTGTTACGGTTGGTATCATTGGCAGTCTGCTAATAGTCGATTTGTTCATCAGAATTCTTGAGAACCATTTAACCTTTCTGACGGTTGCATGGAACTGCAGTTAAGTACAGCATGTCTGCCGAAGCCGGAACTTCATCATACACGAATTTAAAAAAAAAAATTACTATTTTTACTTACCCCAAAATATGAGCCTGTAATGAAAAGCTTATCATTCAGACACTCCAACACGTACATATTTTTGCGCCATACTTCATGTGCATGCGCGATATGCGATACGCCTGAAACAGTAGCAAGCACTGCCACATCCACAGCACGATTGCGATCATGCAAGAGAAAGCACAGTTCGTCATTTGGTTGGCCGAAGGCGAATTCATTGTGTGGGTGCAGTGCAGTACGTATAAAAGAAATTTTCTTGTCGGCTAAACGATTCGACGCTGGTTTAACCAGTCAAAGGAAAGCGGGGTTGTCAGTTAAAGGGCTCACTTGACCGACGTCGGAACTAGATAGTGAACGCCTAATGTTGTTGTGTCTACTTAGTCGGAAGAAGGCCGTTGCTCTTCGGAGTTTCCAGCTGGGTATACATAAAACTGCGATCCAAAATGTCTTGCATGAGAGGTTAAGACTGCACGCCTACGAAATTCTGCTTGAAATAAAACCTACAGTTCGGTACTAAAGCCTTCAAGTTGTAGATTTCATTGTGTGGTCGATGGCGGAGACTTTTTTTTCCCCCACGGGCGAGCGATATACAGAGAAGAAGCAACCTTCCATATGAATGGTCACTTAAACGGGCACAAGTGGGGACCAACAACGGCCACATGAAATTTACGAGCGTGTGCGAGAATCCTCGAATAATGCCTGATCGTGATACAAGGCCTTTTGTTTTTAATGATAACCTATCACAGCAAACATTACCTGGATATGCTGCATTTGTCTTTCCACAAGTTGATGACATGGAGCAAGAAGAAGAAGAAGAAGGAGCACTTTTTTTTCAACCAGATAGTGCTCGACTTCCATGCAGTCATGAGGTACGAAATGCCCTGAACGTAAGATTTCCTACTCCGTGGGTTGCAGTAGGTGTACCAACGCCGTGGCTGTCACTAAATCCAGTCCTTTCACCACTGGATTTGTAACATCTCGTCTTTGCAGATAAACTCCGAGATTTACGTCATCTGAGAGAGAGCACACGGTGCGGGGGCAGCGACTCTGGAAATGCTTACACTAGCATGGCATTAAACTGAGCTGTGAACAGTGCTGCGCACAATGAAGTCTTCTAATGTATGTATGAAAACATAAGTTGCTGAACCACGTGACAGCAATGCCATCTCTGTATCCGTCGTCTCATGGAAATTATTAGTAACGAAACTATTTTCACAATTTTCGGCGACTATGTAAGTGAAATTAGTTGACCAAATCGAAAAATATAAAAGATTTTGATTGAGATTTTGTTTTTTGGTGCATAAAAACTGTATTGCATGTTACACTTTCTTTATGCCTTTCAGTGTGTTTTATAACCGGAGGTGTGTTTGGAATTTAGAATGTGGCATACCGCTTTTAAAACTTTGTTGGTTGGCGTTCATAACAAAAGAAGGCCCTGAGACGGGGACCCCATTTTCAGCCATCTTCTCATATTTATGTACAGTACATTGGATCCATTATCACTCCAAAACTATGAAACGTCAGATAAGTGTCTGTTTTAGAAACTTGGGCGATATTCTTATGGTTTACAACAGCTGACGTAAATAACATGTTTATGGAGTTGTATAAAACTAATCCAGAATTGGTTTTTAGATCGTAACACCAGTTTGAGAGTAAAATTAATTTCGTAGATATTACCTTAACCAGACTCCCAAGTTCATTCAGTTTTTCATATCTTAAAAAAACGACCAAAATATTTTCACCTTCCCGAGCGTAATATTGCCGCCATTATACACATACTTCACCGACTGAACACTCACCTTATATGTCCTACTGAACAAGAAATATAAAAAAGTGATCTAAAATAGCCCAAACAATAGCGTTTACAGTGTCAGTATTGTTGACACCGGAAGTAGAAAGCAAGAACAGTGCGGTTATTCATTGTTAGAGAATGGGGAATACGAAAGCTTCGTTTTCACATGTATTGGTATAGAAACGAAGTTTGTTACAGAACTGTTAAAACATATCAATTTAAGTTCTGAGTTAGGGCGTATAATTCAACTGAACAACCTAACGAAGATAAATACAAACCGTCGCAATAAATATTTAAATTGCAGCGTATACCAACTAAGTTGACCCGAATATTTTTGGTATTACGTTTATCGGTGACACCTGGATATATTTCTTGACCGAATTTAACGAACACGTGCAGTAATACCAGAATTGAAATAATAATTCAAAATTCGCCCAGCATTTACGATATGGACATCCATTAGGGACTATAGATAATATTACGAAAGTATTGCACATGGCCATAAAGGGCTTACTCTAACCACTGTTGAAAAGGCTGTTGAATGATAAAGATACCTACTACCGCAGTCTTCTACAGCCACACTAAGAACGAACATAAGCAGACTGCAGCCACAACCTTGGACGTGTACTGCTCATTCTTTCTCCTAAGGCGAAAAGTAGACAGCCGCTACATTACCGAACATTTCTGATGAACACACATGTACGTAGACGTCTAAGCTCTCAATTCCGTTAAATTTCGTGTATATCAGTTACTCGTGTTATCTAATCCCCCAAAACTTTCGTCTTGGTAGCAGCTCACTTAGAGTAGGAAAATTAGAGAGCACTGTGCATCGGCTATTTATAGACTTAAAGAATTCGTGTGGTTCAGTTAGGTGGGAGGTCTTGCGTAATATTTTCATTGAGTTTGACGTCCACCATGAAACTGGTAAGGCTAATAATACGTACGAAAGAAACCTATAACAGATTCCGGGTACGCAAACATTTGTCTGACATGTTTCCTATTAAGATTGGTTTGAAACCAGGAAATGCTTTTTCGCCATTGTTTTTCAGCTTTGCTTTAGATTATGCCATTAGGAGGGTTCAGGTAAACTAGGATTAAATGGTACACATCAGCTTTTGGTTTCTCTTGATGATGTTAATATATTGGGCGGAAGCGTACATACTATAAAGAAAAAGCACAGGCTGTAGTACTTATTAGTAAGGAGATTGGACTAGAAGTAAATGCTGATAAAACTAAGTACATCATTTTGTCTCGAGGTCAGATTGCAGGACGAAGCCACAATATAAAGTCTGATAACACTAGTCAACAGTGAAAATGTTTCGGAAGTGAAAGTAGCTGATCTTTACTAATTTTGGGGCGCTGAGGACCGATATGACAAAATTGTCAATTGGTTATATTTTCAAAGATATGGGGGTGGGTCCTAAGTTGTACACTGTGCACTGCTTTTGGCGTTGAGCAGGTTTAAGCAACGATGTGGCAACTCTTAGCGTGAAGTAAATTATGCCATCATCACTCAGGTATTGCATCAACCTGCTTGCTCTCCATCGGAAGAGTGAAGCAGTGCAGCGGGCAAAGTGGATGATGCAGTGGGCTCGCAGACATTGAAACATGCAACTAGTTGTATTTCATTTACTTCCATGCATTTGCATTGTACACGCTTTTGCTGCTTATTTCAGAAACTCTTCTTCTGTGGTGTGAAGTATTTCTAATATGTTGTGCAGTGGTTGCTTGGCCAAATCTCAAGAAGGATGCAGCGAAAGTGCGTGAATAGTGCAGATAGTTTCTGTTATATTTGTGGAGAACTGACGTTTTCATCACAGAAGATTGCTGTAACCCCAATCATCAGGAAAACCTACCATCTATGCTTTGGCTGCCAGGTTGGGGACCAGGACAAGAGCTGGGACCCGCACTTATGCTGCAATGTGTGTGCAACAAACCTTCGAAGCGGGTTGAGTCATAAAAGGCGATCAGTGCCTTTTGCCATACCCACGATATGGAGAGAGCAGACTGATAACATCAGTGACTGTCACTTCGGCATGGTTCCTCCCCTCCGGCAAGGTTCTTCCAAGAAGAAAGAATGGACCTTATGCTATCCGAATATCCCATCTGCTATGCGGCCATTAATTACGTCACGGTGAAGGACTTGCAGTTCCAGAACGTCCAGACGCAGTTACACTGGAATCGGTAAATGAAAATGATGACGAAATTTGTGAAATCTGAGCCATCACCACTAAAAGATCCCGTGTTCTCACATAACGTGATGTCTTGTGAACGACACAGGATCGCGCAGAACGGATTAAACAACCGCGTTAGCGATATGGAACTTGCGAAGTGTAAGGCAGAACTGTTGGGGTTGAGACTACAACAGTGGAATCTCCTCGATGACAGTGTCAGAATTTCTGTGTTCCGTTCCCGGCAAAAAGATGTGGCCAAGTTCTTTGAGATGGAAGGTAACTTTTTGGCCTGTAATGATTTTGGTGGTATGGTGGCAGCCCTTTATATTAATCATAGTCCTGAGGAGTGGCGACTGTTTATAGACTCAACGAAGTTAAGTCTGAAAGCTGTTCTGCTCCATGACGGTAACATGCTGCCGTCAAATTCCAGTTGGCCTTGCGGTCAATATGAAGGAGACATATGACAACATGAAGCTTCTGAACTGCATAAACTACAAGAAATACCAATGGAAGCTTTATGGAGACTTGAAAGTTGTTGCTGTATTGCTTGGACTGCAGCATGGCTACAGGAAGGTTTGCTGTTGCTTGAGTGAATGGGACAGTCGAGCAAAAACTTCCCATTACAAGAAGCGGGGCTGGCCTTCCCGACAATCACTGGAACCGGGAAAAAGAATATACAGGATCTACAGCTGGTAGAATCCAGCAACACTTTGCTGCCTTTCCAGCTCTTCACACTGGGACTAACGAAGATCTTTGGCAGGGCTGTGTATTAGACAGGGCCAGCGTTTGTGTAGGACCTACCTCGCTGAGAAATTCCCAGGAGTCAGTGCTGCAAAAGTCAAGGAGGGTGTTTTCATCGGTACACAGATGCACCAGCTTTTTAGAGACTAGCAGTTCGACCATATTCCCAGTGGTAACGAGAAGAGAGCGTGGAATGATTTCGGTCTTGTAGTAACCAGATTTCTAGGAAATAGAAGGCAGACATTTACAGGGAACATGTGGAAAACCTGCTGTTGTCATATCAGAAAATTGTCTGCAGTATGCCGTTAACAATGCATTTTCAGCATTCTCGCCAGGAATTTTTCCCGGAAAACTGTGGGGTGCTGAGCGATAAGCTCTGCGATCTTTTCCATTATGACATATCTGCATTGGAGAAGAGATACCAAGGAAAGTGGATTTCATCGATGTTAGCAGTCTGTTGCTGTACGGCAACAAGAGATTCTCCGGGACTTCTGTACCAACGGCAGGTGAAGAGACGGCGCAATTAATCAAGGCAAGCCAGTCATTATACATTACTTAAGGATATGGTGTGTAAGGCATGTATAATTGTTAGTTAATTCTTCTTGGAAATTGAAGCCAATCAAGCCTTTTCGTGGCCTTTCTCGTGTTCAGCGTCCCAAAACCTATAAAGGGAAGCATATTTCGTCTCCGAAGCAAAAAAACAAAGTCAAAATTTGTTGACCTGTTTAATAGTTCCTTTGAAAGGGTAGAACATTTCATATATCTGGAAACAACCGTAACGCATGCATATTCTGTTCAGGAAGAAATAAGAGCAAATTGAAGTCCGGGAATGCTTGGCACATTCGGCGCAGAATCTTTTGTCATCCAGTTTGCTATATAAAAAAAAAGAGGGAAAAGTTTAAGCTATACAGAATTATACTTTTGCCTCTTTTGTGTGTGTGAAACTTGGTCGCTGACATTGAGGGAGGAATGTAGGCTGTGGGTGTTTGAGAATAGGGTGCCGAGTAGAATATTTGGGCCTAAGAGGGACGAGGTAATTGGGGAGTGGAGAAAACTACATAATGAGGAGCTTGATGATCTGTACTGCTCACCAAATATGCGGGTGATCAAATCAAGAATGAGGTGGGTGGGGCATGTAGAATGTATGGGGAGAGAAGTGCTTACAGGTTTTTGATGGGGAAACGTGAGGGGGAAGAGACTACTTGGGAGACCCAGACGTAGATAGGCGGACATTATTAAGCTTCGGTCTTCAGGAAGTGGGATGACGGGCATAGACTGGATTGATCTGGCTCAGGATAGGGACAGGTGACGGGCACTTGTAAACGCGGTAATGAACCTTCGGGTTACATAAAATGCGGGGAATTTCTTGACTGGCTGAGAACCGGTAAGTTCTCAAGAAACACTCTGCTCCATGGAGTTAAGTATACATTTCTTGTGCCTGATAATGGTCTTAAAGTAAAAGCCATATCACGTCTACAAGTAATTGTGGTTGTCGGTCTGCTGTCTTATTTGTTCGTTACTCATTACCTTTGGTTATTTGACGACAGAGGAGACGGTGTCAAACATGTTATTGTCTGCGGGCCGGTTTTATTACTTGTGTCTCGGCGCCTAGCCTTGTATAGCCTGGTGTTGAGTGGCTGGTTGTATGTGACCCCGTGTTGTATGTGATTTCATGACAATCCGCACATGAAGGTGGTAAGGTCAGCCCTACGCACCGACCGACTTTACACCCCAGGAAATATTCCTGATACTCATTTCTGTTAGAGGCTGAGTCGACCCCAGGGAGGCTGGATGTCAATGAAAAATTCCATTGACACCATCGGGAATCAAACCCGCGACCTTTCGGCTTGTAGCAGTGCCTCAGCCAACTGCGCCATTGCGTTCCCCCCAGCATATTAGAACAAAGAATTTATTTGCGGTGATAGAAAAGATATTTCCTTGTTGGATTTCGTCTGTCTCAAATTGAAGATGAAGCGTTGGCAGTAAGCATCAACTCGAACAAGCTCCCAAAGTTTGGGAAACCTACGAGTGATTCGTCTAGTGGGTTGGTTGTTGAGATGTGAGATTGTTTCACTTCAGGAATGTATGTGCTGACGTTGATTACCAGATTAGACCATGATTCTGATGTCTGGAGTAACCAGTGTGGTCCGTTTCACCTTATGGGCTAGTTTACATTAGTCGAGTAAGCGTTAAAGAGGCGAGTACGAAAAAGCATGTATAACTCGACCAGTGTAAACAGTTTGGTCAAGTAAACAGTCAAGTTACGGGCGACTGTGAGTAGAGTCGAGTGGTCGAGCGGAAAGGATAGTAACTCGCCCACTCGCCTTCCCCTACCCTCAATTTTTTCACTCTACCGTGCACTAGACTGTCTGCTCGCCCTGTGTAAACCATCGCAGTGCAAGGGCAAGTCGCGTAGCAGCATAAGTCGGTTCACGATTGCTGTTGATGGAAAATTGTTGCGTAACGCGTTTTAATAAAGCCTGCAGCAGACTTTTTCATGCAGAACGAAAATGAAGTGGACTGAGGACGACACTTATAAATTCGTCGGGCTTTATCGCGACTACGAATGTTTGTGGAACATGAGTAGTGCAAATTATAAAAAAGTGTAGATGCCCCACGGCTATCTCTTCTGCCTACCCAGTCACGTAACCACAGTCGTTTCTTCCTGTTTTGTTCTTCCTCGATCATATCACTAACTTCGTCCAACAAAACATCATAAACTCTTGTCAAACACTTTTTCAGAGCCAAACGCTGGCGCCGTAATTACATGCGCAACGAACTCATTCTGCTGACTAATACTAATAGTGTCGTGTGAACAGCGACAAGGGAAAAGTGGGAGAGTCCAGTTACTGGCCCGAGTTACTGGCCTTATTTCACTGGGCCGAGTTACTCTACCAGTGTAAACTAGCCCTATAAGTTACAGAAGGAGAGAGTTGTAGGATCATCTATCCTGCTGCTGAGTGTTGGCATTGCCGTCCAGGACAAATCTGGAGGTAGCTGTGCTGGACGCTTTGAATACTGGATGATGTAGATACGTGTTGATTCTGATTCATTAGGTTCAATTGCTTGCATGTGGCCTAATTGCTGATACTCTTGCACGAATCTATGGTATTTAGACTTCAGTTCTTTATCCCTTGGAAGTCTTTTAGTCTGCAGGGGTTTGTGTTCTGCCGTTTTGTCTGGATTTCACAAGTTGCTTCGAATGAATCGCAAGTGGTAGACGTACGACGAATCTGTCGTCTTTTTGTGGCGCAGTGTTATCTGTGAAGTGTTGTTCACATTGCTTTTGTTCTGGAGACAAAGTTGCTTGTTCGAAGCATTCAGTATACCAGAAGCATTGTAGTTTTTGATCAGGATTAACACCCCTGTTGAGTGTGATGTGAAGAATGGCTGGGTACAGCAGCTGGTGTATTGTCAGATACCGTCCATCCGAGGATAATTTCTTGCAGAACAGGGTAGTTACCCGACCTCGTCTTTCTGCCAGGACGTAGGATTTAATAGAAGAGATCTGCTCCTATAAGAACGTGTACAGCGGCTGGTTTATTGCATGCCTTTTTTAGTTGCAGCATCTTTGGAATGCTCCATTCTGAAATGCCTAGCCAGTAGCTGGAGTCCTAACAGTGATTTTGGACAGAACGACACAATTTGCTGTCGTGTTCCAATCGTTAAAACTAGATTTAATGTGAGGTGAGACTACCTGCCTAGCCATGTTTACTTCATTGATGCCTAGAATGTGCGATTCTTTGATTTTTTTCACCTTCAGGCACGTCTTTCTGTGACAAGTGCCCGAAGCACTAAACGGCAGAGCTCGACAAGGTACATATTGACGAAACGTATTTTGTACATGGACAATTGCAGTTGCAAGAACCTCTTTGTATGGTTGCGTCTTTAAGAACAAAGCACTTGTCAGTATCAGCTCATGCACCACAAACTGGCGTTGATGCTCTAGAACTCGGAGCTCGCTGCTTGTGAGCTTGGCCTTGTGAGAAATTATCAGTGTGCAACAATCCATGACGACGTTTGTTACACTTGGGACAAATAAATATGGTACAATTATGTGATGGCACGTTTCGGTGGAGACAACTGAACCCCAGTTTGTTTTATTTTGCAATAGTATAGCCTTGCTTAGGTTGCATGCTTTTAAATTTATCACACTTGTGCAGCATAAACATTTAATCTGTGGTGCAGTGTTCCAGTTAGATCTTTACTAACCTTGGAGTTGATAACTTGTGTAGATTTCGGACTTCCGCGTGCTCGCGAAGTGTGAAGTTCCAGTGCCTTGTGTATGTCGGCTAGACTTGCTACACCCAAATGAAGAAGCTGTATTGTGTTCCCACGGCTTGTGCGTTTGTAAGTCCAGTCATTCCAGAACTATATTATCTATAAGTAAATGTTGCAAAGAAATGTTCGTTGGCAAAGCTTGTAGGACATTCATGTGCGTGTTGATATGATTAATCAGTGACGTCAGATTAGATGCACTGTCCCTTGTAAGTATGGAAATTGACATAATTGACATGGGTGATATATCTGATTAATTAACTGCCCTGCAACCGTAAAATTCTCATTTGTAACAGGAAGATTCTCGATGAGTGCCTTAGCTTCATCTTGCAATGTTGAAATAAGATTATGAAATCTTTGTACATTAGATATGTGAACATCATATGATATAAGTGATTGAAGTGTCTCGGGAGTGTGGCCAGTCACAAATGTTGCCACTGAATATGGGTAGTGAAATTACTGGTAACCGTGTATGTGAATTGCTTGACACCGTTGATCAAGTGTGCTGACTGCCATTGTCTGAATTACTTCCAGACCTGGGCATACTAACCACTGTTTGTAACAGTTAATTGAATTTAGTTTCTGCATGAAGTTTTGGCTTTGAATCTGACAGCAGTCATTTGCTTGTTCCATATCATCAAAACATTTTAGCTCATCTTGGACTGCTTCATACCTAGCCGAAATGATTGCAAGTGTAGCATACCTTCCAGTTCATGAAACTTGTGATGACTAGATTCATGGAATGACTGCATTCATGTTAAGTCAGGTTTGACTCTAGCACTTTCTTTTATGAACAGTGATCTTCGTTCAGGATTCATTGGGGATAGAAAGGTTAGGATAGATTTGACTTTAGTCGTCGTGTCCTACACCGTGGATAGTGCTGCAGTTTAGTATTGCTGTCTCCGTAGGAGACACTCTTCCCCATACTGTTGCTGGAGTCTGTGGTGAATTTCAGCGGACGGGACGTTTTCTCCAACGAGGAATTTGATCACAATGCGTT
>Ga0209629_10002232_pt1 | contig 13023 bp, 13 predicted proteins | sample TergutCu122P5_FD_187286 | JGI IMG/M metagenome (GOLD analysis project Ga0209629, IMG submission 187286) | Cubitermes ugandensis P5 segment gut microbial communities from Kakamega Forest, Kenya - Cu122 P5 (SPAdes) (version 2) | ecosystem: Host-associated > Arthropoda: Insects > Digestive system... | reverse complement strand
TCCGACGGGTACGCTCGAAGTGTGGTCGACTGGATCCTGGGGCAGCCGTTCGCCATCGCCGCGGCGTTCCTGACGTGCGTGGCGGCCGTCCGTTCGCAGGCGACGTACTGGCTTGGACGGGCGATCCGGGCCGGGGTGGTCCGCGGGGCGTGGGCCGAGAAACTGGCGTCCGAGAAGCAGCGACAGGTGGTCGACCGGTTGGAGCGCTGGGGCTGGCCCGTGATCCCGGCCAGCTTCCTGACGCTGGGGTTCCAGACCGCCGTCCAACTCACCGCCGGGCTCATCGGCTGGCGCTGGCCCCGGTACACCCTCGCGGCGGCCCTCGGCTGGCTCGTCTGGGGTTGCGTCTACGCCGCCGGCGGCCTCGCGGCGTTCGCCGGCCTGCTGGCCCTCGCGCGACAGGCGTGGTGGCTCGTTGCGGTGGCGTTGCTGGCACTGGGGGGTGTCATCGCCCTCATCGTGCGGTCGCGGCGTACGGTTGGCATCGTCGCGCCGGTGTAGGATGGCGTCCGCCCGGCTGAACCGTCGCAACCTCACGTTGACAAGCCAGATCAGCCCTGACGAGCCCAATCAGGCAGGGTTGACCGACCAATACGTGACGCCCAGCAGCCGGTAGGTTTCCTCGGCGCCGCGGCAGGTCATCAGCGGCAGTCCGTGCTGACGGGCGCAGGCGCCGACCAGCCCGTCGTACACCATGCCGCCGGCGATACCGGCCCGCGCGAACCCGCTCTCACGCATCACGACAATCGATGTATGCTTATCGAGAAACGAGAAGGAGGTGTGCCCGTGAACGGCAAGACGATCGTCGCGCTGCGGGTGGTGCTGGGTGTGATGCTGGTGCTCATGGTGTTCGCCCAGGCGGTGTTCTTCCCGCTGGCGGCCTCCGACCTGGCAGACGCGTTCCCCGAGGTTGCCTCTCTTCGCTGGCCGCTGCTCGCACTGGTGATCCTCGTGATCGCCGCGGGCGAGATCGTGCTGGTGTGTGTCTGGATGCTGTTGTCCCTGGTGAAGGCGGACGCGGTGTTCTCGCCGCGGTCGTTCCGCTACGTCGACGTGATCATCGCGATGGCCCTCCTGGACACGGTGCTGGTCACCGGCATCAACGCGTACCTCCTGTTCGGGCTCCGCGCCGATCCGCCCGCGATCTTCTACGGCTTGCTCGCGCTGATGGTGCTCGGTGCCGCGACCTTGCTGCTGATGGTGGTGATGAAGGGTCTCCTGCGCCAGGCGTGTGCCCTGCGCGACGAACTGAGCGAGGTGATCTGATGGCAATCGTCGTGAACCTCGGCATGGAACTGGCCCGGCGCCGCATCACGCTCACGGAGCTGTCCGAGCGGGTGGGCATCTCGCTCGCGAACCTGTCCGTGCTGAAGAACGATCGCGCGAAGGCGATCCGCTTCTCGACGCTGGACGCGCTGTGCCGCGAACTCGACTGCCAGCCGGCCGACCTGCTCGTTTACCTGCCGGACGACGGATCCTCCTAGTCCGCGGCGTTGTCCGGCCCTGTCGGTGCGGGGTGGAAGACTGGGGACATGTGTGGCCGGTATGCCGATCCCCCGGAGGCGGACATCGTCGACGCGTTCGACGTCGCGGTGGTGGTGGGGCACAAGGAACCGTCGCGCAACGTCTCCCCAACGCAGGCGGTGTGGCTCGTCGTCGAGGACGAGCGCGGGAAGCGTGCGGTCACGCGCGACGGCGCCGAGGCGGCGCGCGAACTGCGCCTGGCGCGCTGGGGGCTGGTGCCGTCGTGGGCGAAGACGGTGGGCGCGCGCCCGCTGATCAACGCCCGGGCGGAGACGGCAACGGTGAAGCCGTCGTTCCGCGCCGCCGCGGCGCGGCGTCGCGCGATCGTCCCGGCGACCGGCTACTACGAGTGGGCGAGCGGGCCCGGCGGGGCGAAGACGCCGTACTTCCTCCATCCGGCGACCGGCGTACTGGGGTTCGCGGGGCTGTACGAGTGGTGGCGCGTGCCCGAGGAGATCGTGCTGCCGGGCGTGACGGACGACTGGCTGTGCTCCTTGGCGATCCTCACGCGTCCGGCGATGGACGCGATCGGCCAGCTACACGAGCGGATGCCGGTGGTCGTGCCCGTGGACCGGGTGGGGGAGTGGCTTGATCCGGCGCTGACCGAACTAGGCGAGGTCGACGCGCTGCTCGCGTCGCTGCCCGATCCGGTGCTGACGCCGCGGCCGCAGTCGCCGACCGCCTGAGGCGGGCCGATCACTCCAGGATGAGGTCGGCGTCCTGGGGCGCGGTGACGGTGTACTGGAACGCGACGGTCGTGCGCTCGCCCGGTGCGAGAGCGAGCCGCCAGGTCAGGCGCCCGGTGTCGGCGTCGTGCGCGGCCGCGGTCGCGTCGACGTCGACGCTGACCTGCTTCGTCACGGGCACAGGCACCTGGTCGACCAGTTCGACGTCGATCGGCACGGGCTTGAGGTTCGCCACCGCCAACTCCCAGCGGCGGGTCTGTTTGAGGTTCGCCCCGATCAGCGTCTTCGCGGCGGCATCGCGTCCGCGCGTGCGCGTGACCGTGACCGCCTTGTCGGGGCCGAGGGACACGTCGAGGGTCCGCTTCCCGTCGGCCGGATCGAGGAACGTGCGCCCGACGTACGACTCGCCGCTGAAGACCGCCGCCTCGCCGGCGATGAGGTTCAGCCCCTGCCAGCAATCGACCGCCGCGAGGAGGTACGCCTTGGGCATCAGCTTGGGGATCGCGACATAGCGGTAGGTTGCCGGCACCTGGTGGGTCGCGATCTCGATGTCCTGGCCCTCGCGCCCACTCGCGACGCTCAGCGGGACGCCGAGGGCGTACTCGACGCTGGCGACCGACTGCACCGGGGGCGACGCCAGGGTCTGGGACATCCCGAACGCCGGTGCGGCCATTCGCATCGCGGCGACGGCCATGTCCGCCATGATCGGGGCGGCCGCTATGGGCAGCGGGCGCGGCGTATCCAGATACCAGGGCTCCAGGCGGGGACACGAGCCGTCGATCTGCGGCGTACCGGTACTGAGGGTGACGTCGACGTCGCGCCAGTCTTCCCCGGTCGTCTGCGTGATGTGCGCCCGGGCGTGGAGCATGACGTCGGCGCCGATCTCGGCGACGCGCACATCGTACGAGGGCGTCCACGCGGCCTCGTCCGTGACGTAGGCCACCCGCAACGCGGCTTCGCCGGTGGCGTCGGGCGGCGCGGCCAGCGTCACCGCGATCTGCCCGACCAGCGCCGTGTCGTCCGGGCGGACGCCCACCTGGCGCTCCAACTCGGAGATGTCGCGATCGATCTCCTCCACCCGGCGGCCGGCCTCCAGCCGGGCCCGCCGCACGCCTGCCACTCGTTCGTTGAACAGGTCCAGGCCGGCGCGCAGATCGTCGGCCTTCAGCCCCGCCTGCTTCCCGCCGAGGTGCATGTTCGCTTCCAGGAAGCGCTCCTCCGCCGCGCCGAGGTCGATGGCGTTCTGCTCGTCCTCGCGCCGCCGGCGCAGCTCGGTGAGCTGCCGGGCGAGCTGATCCGTCCCTGTCTGAGGGATGTAGTCAATCGTGTGCTGCACCGACACCACCGTGAGCGGCGCCGCCGCGGCGACCTGGATGCTGTCCGGACGCAGCGCGGCCGGCAGACCGGTCACCACCACCCGCCCCGGCGCCACCGGCACGCTGGCGCCGCGCGTCACCTGGGCCCCCGCCAGGTACACCGTCACGGACTGGATCTGGCTGCTGACCCGTCCGTCGTCGGACTTCTTCATGAAGGTCTCCTCATCGCGCTCCACGACCCCGCCGGTTCCGGTCATCCTAGTCCCGCCGGGCGGCTACAGTGGCGCCAGCGGTGTTCGGTACTCGAAGGGACGCACGATGGGGCTGCTGGCGAACTTCATGGGTGTGGACGACGCGACGCTGGGGTCGCTGCGGGGCCTGGACGACGACGCGCTCGTCGAGCGCATCGAGGAGTTGGAGGAGGCGGGCGGGCCGGTGTATCCGATGGACAAGATGTGGGACATCCTCCACTTCGTGCTCACCGGGACCTCGGCGATGATGCCCATCGAGGGCGACGCGCTGTCGGAGGCGGTGGTGGGGGTGCATGTGTTCGACGTGGAGGACTTCGTCGGCGTCACGGAGGCCGCCGAGCTACCCCGGGTGCTCGCGGCGATGGAGGGGCTCGACGTGGCGGCGCTACGGTCGCGTCTGTCCTTCCCGGCGCTGCGCGACAAGGGGCTGTACCCGCGTCTGTCGGAGTCGACGCCGGATGCGGAGAATGCCCTGTGGGTCCAGGTCGCCAAGGAGTTCGAGGGGCTGCGCAGCTTCTACCGGGAGGCGGTGGACGCCCATCTGAACGTGCTCGTCAGCGTCTACTGACGGGACCGGGCGGCGGAATCGGTCGCCGTCTGTGGCACCTGCCGACTGGACCGGCGCACGGGGGGCGATCGCGGGTGTAGGCTCACGATCATGGCAGCACCCGATGGTGTGGCCGCCGAACTGAAGGGCCTGCGGGAGGCGACGGAGGCGGTCGTCCCGGCGAAGGGGCCGGGGAACCTGCTGATCGGCACCTGGAATCTGCGCGCGTTCGGGGGGTTGACGCCCTCCTGGGCGGCGCGGGCGTCCGACTCGCCGAAGCGCGACTGGCGGGCCATCGCGTTGATCGCGGCCGTGATCCGCTGTTTCGACGTGGTCGCCGTCCAGGAGGTCCGGCGGGACACGACCGCGCTCGCGTTCCTGCTCGACCAGTTGGGTCCGGACTGGCGGGTGATCATCTCGGACGTGACCGAGGGCGACGCCGGCAACGACGAGCGGCTGACGTTCCTGTACGACACGCGCCGCGTGCAGCCGTCGGGCCTCGTCGGGGAGATCGTGTTGCCGGCGGCCGCAGGCGTCCCGGCCCAGCAGTTCGCCCGCACTCCGTACGCGGCGGGGTTCGTCCGCGACGGCGTCGAGTTCATCCTGACGACGGTGCATGTCATGTGGGGCGACAAGGAGCAGGACCGGCTGCCGGAGATGACCGCCTTCGCGCGGTGGATGCGGGCCTGGGCGGATCGGAAGGGCGACTGGAACCAGAACCTGTTCGTGCTGGGGGACTTCAACATCGACCGGCTGGGCGATCCGCTGTATGACGCGTTCGTGTCCAGCGGCTTGTGGCCGCCCACCGTGCTCAACGACGTGCCGCGCACGGTCTTTGACAACGACTCGCAGCGCCACTCGTACGACCAGATCGCCTGGTTCGACCAGATCGTCCGGGCGGGTGGCGACGTGACGACACGGAGCCTTCTGAGGGGCCTCGCGTTCACCGGCCGCGGCGGCCGCGTGGATTTCCTGCCCTACGTCTTCCCCGAGTTGACGACGACCGAGGTGTCGTGGCGGATGTCCGACCACTATCCCCTGTGGGTTGAGCTGTCCCTCGGCGCCGGCGCGGCCAGCATCACCAAGGGCAGGCCCGGAGTCGGCCGTCTGTCCCCGACCGAGTGGTCGGCCGTGCGCGCGGTGCTGCTCGGCACGACGGCCTGATCGACTACCGGGCGTGCGGGGTGTGCTGGAGCACCTCGCACACCGTCACCAGCGCGGCGCGGAACTCGGCCCGACGGTCCCCCAGGACGTCGAACACGGCCGAGGCGCGGCTCGACAGCTCGTCGTACACCTCGCTGAGCAGCGTCTCCCCGGTGCCGGTGAGGCGGAGGTGTACGACCCGTCGGTTGGTCTCGTCGCGGCGCTGGGTGAGGAGCCCGCGACTCGCCAGGCGCGCCACCCTCTGGCTCACGGTGGAGGGGCTGAAGTCGAAGGTCTGGGCGACCAGGGTCTGGCTCGCGTCCGGCATCTCGCGCACCGCCAGCAGCAGGAGGAACTCCGAGTAGGTCAGACCGTGCGCGTCGAGCGAGGTGGCCTTGGCCCGGTGGTCGAAGTGGGCGGCGATCTCGTGAAGCAGAAAGACCTCGGTGTCGGCGAACCGGCGGGCACGGTTGTTGGGCATTGCGCGTGTTCCTTTCACGGTGGCTCGGTCAGCACCCCGACCCCTCCCTGGGCACGCAGGTTCATGTGACGTCTGGGACCATCCTAGCGGAGCCCGGCGCGGAGAACCCGCTAGTCGCCCAGTGGGATGGGGGAGGCGCATGCCAACCCGGGCCTAGGCGACGACCGCCTCGCCCAGGATGATTATCGGCATCGTCGTCAGGCAGCGGTTCCACCGCTTGTAGACTTCTTCAGGGCCGGCTGGCACAGATCGGCGTGAGCCTGCTCGTTCTCCAGGGTCCAGAACAGGACGTAGGCCACCTTGCCGACGAACCGGGTCAGTCGGACGGGCAGCTTGCCCTCCGTGACCGCCTGGAAGTCTTGCTGCCGATGGGTGCGCTTGATGTACTTCACGTCGATCACACCCGGCTGGGACAGGCAGAATTCGGCGACCTCCCGCATGAGTTCTTCGATCTCGTCCTAGCGGTCGACCTTCGCCTCGTAGACACATACTTCGTAGAACACGGTTGGGCCGTCCGTCTCGATGGGGCCAGACGACCGGGGTGGCGGTATCCGAGGGGCCGCCGGCCGATATCGGGCAGGCCGAGGATGACCGCGACATAGACCCCCGGGTTTCGGGTAGGCATGCGGATCGAGGAAGCCGTAGGCATGAGCGCGCTCGCCGTCGCGCCAGGAGACCCGCGAACCAACGAGGTTGACCACGCCGAAGACGCAGGAGACCCATGACCAGGGATTGGTTCCCCTGTCACAGCTCGGTGCAGCTCGCGCGACAAAGCCCTTCGCTGTTTCCGCTTGTCATGTCCCGAGTTCGGCGGTCAACCCACGAGCACACCTCGCCTAACTGGGGGACTCGACGCGTCTTCGCTTGCGGCGAATCCGCCCGCCTCGGTTCGCTCCCGCTCACCTCGGCACAGGCGATTGAGCCGAGAGGCGTCGAGCTTGCTCGGATGCCCGAGGCGATTGAAGCCTGTGATAGGGAGCGAAGCGACCGAACACGCTCCCTCGTTCGACGCCCCGCCGGGGCGTCTCACGATGGTCGCGCCCTCGCGGGTTCGAGTCCCCAGATGCAAGAATGGTCTGACCAGGGACAAAATCCCTTGTCAGACCGATGTGGAGCTAGGGGGACTCGAACCCCCGACCTATTCGTTGCGAACGAATCGCGCTACCACCTGCGCTATAGCCCCGTGTGGCAGACGCCATCGTAGCATCGCCCCCGCAGGCCACCCAAGCGCGCGAGTCGACACGCGGTCTCACGCGCGGGCCGGTGACGGCGGTGTCGCGGCCCCACCAGGTAATCTGTGAGGAGCCCACGAGACGACGCCGGTGCCGCCCACGGGCGGGTGGCACACGAGAACGGCAGGTTGGACCAGATGGGCGGGGACATGCGGGGGCGCGTCGACGGCGCGCTCACCCGATGGTTCGGTTCGTCGCGCCTGCCGTACCAGGCGGTGCTCGGCCTGCTCGGACCGGTGGTGGTGAGTCAGGCGTTCGCGACGGGCTTCTGGGCGTTCACGCCGATGCTCGTGTCGAAGGCGGGCGTCCAGGCGATCAGCGCGGTGAGCACCGTCGACTACCTGAACATTGTGTGGATGAGCGTGTTCCTGGCGCTCGGGATGGCGGGCTCCGTGCTCGTGGCCCATCGGCTGGGCGGCGGGGACGTCGCGGGGGTCCGCCGCGCGGTGGCGGGCACGATCTGGGCGGTGGCGCTGCCGGCGGTGGCGGTCGCGCTGATGATGATCGCGTTCCAGGGGCCGCTGCTGCACACGCTGCTGGGCGGGGCGGGCGTGCATGTCGTCGCACTTGGACGGACGTATCTCCTGGGCGCCGCGATCAGCTATCCGGCGTATGCCCTGGTCGAGGGGGCTTCGGCGGTGCTGCGCGGCCTGGCGCACACCCGCCCGGCGCTGGTGCTCACGGTGTCGTCCAACGGCGGGTTCCTCGTGCTCGCGGCGGTGCTGGTGCGCGGCTTCAACCTCGGGGTGACCGGGCTGGCCATCTCGCTGGTCGTCGCGCGGTGGTCGACGGTCGCGCTCGCGTGGTGGGTGCTGCGCCACGACGCCCTGCTCGCGGGCGGGGGCGGGCTGAGGGTGTGGCCCTTCAACATCCGCCTGGTGGGACGGATCCTGCTGATCGGCATCCCCTTCGTCGCCGAGCAGGTGCTGTTCAACGGCGGCAAGCTCATCATCCAGTTCTTCGTGGTGAGTCTTGGCGTGAGCCAGATGACGGTGAACGCGATCGGCGGCTCGCTCGTCAACCTCGCCGAGATGGTGCCGTGGGCGATGGCCGTCGCGCTGGTGCCGGTGATCGGCCAGGCCGTCGGCGCCGGGGACTACGCCGACGCGCGGCGCCTCCTCAAGTCGTTCCTGTGGGCCTCGCTCGTCATGGCGATCGTGACGTCGCTGATCCTGATCCTGGCGTTCACCCCGCTCATCGGTCTGTACAACCTGCCGCCCGCGCTCGTCCACGACATCAAGATCGTCTTCCTCATCGCGGCCGCCGGGCGCGTGACCGGGCTGTGGACGCTTGCCTACGTGCTCCCGGCCGGCCTCCGCGCGTCGGGCGACACGGTGTACACGACGGTGGTGGCGGGGCTGTGCATGGCCTACCGGGTGGCGGGCTCGTGGCTGATCGGCATCCACTGGGGCTACGGCATCGTGGGCATCTGGGTGGTGATGACCAGCGAATGGGTGTTCCGCTCGATCGGCTACTGGGTTCGCTTCCGCGGCCGGCGCTGGGAACGCCGGTCCTTCGCCGCCCCATCGACTCGTCGCAGCGTGCCGCCGGACGCGGCGGAGGTGTCCGTCACGGCCGATGCGGTAGCGTGAGTCGTCGGGGGGTGTGCCATGACCCGGTCGGGTGAGGCGGTGACGCTGGGGACGACCCAGGGTCCGTTCACCCTTGTCGTGGTCGATGGCGCGGTGATCGCGTCGGGCTGGACGGAGGATGCCGGGCAACTTCTCGCCGGTGTCCACCCGAGCCTGCGACCCGACGCCCTGGCGACCGTGAGCGGCGCGGACCGGACCGGAGACGACGTGCTGGCGCGGGCCGTCGCGGCCGTGCGGGCCTACGACGCGAGGACCGACCTGCACGCCCCCGTCGGCGTCCCGGTGCGGGCGGTCGGGGGCGCGTTCCGGGAGGCGGCCTGGCGGGCGCTGCGGGGTGTCGCCCCGGGCACGCGCGTCACCTACGCCGAACTGGCGGCCCTGGCCGGGCGGCCACGGGCTGTGCGCGCCGCGGGCAGCGCCTGCGCGACGAACCCGGTGCCGCTGTTCGTGCCATGCCATCGCGTCGTCCGGTCGGACGGGACGCTCGGGGGATTCGCGTACGGCCTGGGGCTGAAGCGCCACCTGCTGGATGCCGAGGCCGCCTCCGGCTGAAACCGGAATTGTCGGTGGCGCGTCCTAGGCTCGGTGGCAGGTCCACACACACCAGGAGGTAACCATGCTCGGAGCCATCATCGGGGACATCGTCGGCAGCCCGTTCGAGTTCGACCGGCACGCCGACCTCCAGACGACGAATTTCCCCTTGTTCGGCCCGGAATCGAACTACACCGACGACACGCTGATGACCCTGGCGGTCGCCGAGGCGCTCTTGGACGCGGCCGGCGACGAGGCGGTGGCCGACCGCCTCCTCGTCGACACCATGCGCCGGTTCGCGCGCGCCTACCCGCTGCCGAAGGGCGGCTTCGGCGGCGGCTTCGCGCGGTGGCTCGCCAGCCCCGACCCGCGGCCGTACGGGAGTTGGGGCAACGGCTCGGCGATGCGGGTCAGTGCGGCCGGCTGGCTGTTCGACACGCTGGCGGCGGTCGAACACTGGGCCGAGGTCACCGCCCGCGTCACCCACAACCACCCCGAGGGGATCAAGGGAGCCCAGGCGACCGCGGCGTGCGTGTTCCTCGCCCGGACGGGAGCCAGCCAGGACGACATCCGGGCCTACGTCACGGAGCGGTTCGGCTACGACCTGACCCGGACGCTCGATGACATCCGTCCGACGTACCACCACGTCGAGAGCTGCCAGGAGACCGTGCCGGAGGCGATCACGGCCTACCTCGAGTCGACGGGCTTCGAGCACGCCCTGCGCCAGGCGGTCTCGCTCGGGGGCGACGCCGACACGCTCACCGACATCACCGGCGCGATCGCCGAGGCGGCGTACGGCATCCCGGTGCCGATCCGCGACGCGGCGCTGGCGCTCCTGCCGGACGACCTGCGGGCCGTCCTCGACCGCTTCTGGGACGCGATCGGAACATAGACTGGTGCCCATGCACCGCGCCAAGATCGTCTGCACCCTCGGGCCGGCCACCAGCTCCGTCGAGACACTGACCGCCCTGATCAACGCCGGCATGGACGTCGTCCGGCTGAACCTGAGTCACGGCACCCACGCCGAGCACGCGGCCCAGCTGGAGCGCGTCGGCGAGGCGGAGGCGCTGACCGGAGACGCGATCACCGTGTTTGCCGACCTTCAGGGCCCGAAGATCCGTCTCGGCACGTTCGCGGGTGGCCCCGTCGAACTGACGGCCGGGCAGCGCTTCACCATCACCACCGACGACGTGCAGGGCGACGTCCACCGGGCGTCCACCACGCTGGCGACGCTCCCGCAGGAGGTCACGACCGGGGCGCGGATCCTCATCGACGACGGCCACATCGAGCTGCGGGTCGTCTCGGTCGACGCCACGGACGTGGTCTGCGACGTCGTCGTCGGCGGGCCGGTGAGCGACCACAAGGGCATCAACCTGCCCGGCGTGGCCGTGAGCGTGCCCGCGCTGTCCGACAAGGACGCGGACGACCTGAGGTGGGCGCTGGGGCAGGACATCGACATGATCGCGCTGTCGTTCGTCCGCAGCCGCGACGACATCGTCCCGGTGCACGCAATCATGGACGAGGTCGGGCGCCGGCTGCCCGTCATCGCCAAGATCGAGAAGCCGCAGGCGGTCGACAACCTGGACGACATCATCGACGCGTTCGACGCGGTCATGGTGGCCCGCGGCGACCTCGGCGTCGAGCTGCCGTTCGAGGACGTGCCGCTGGTGCAGAAGCGGATCATCCGGGCGGCCCGGACGTGGGCCAAGCCGGTGATCGTCGCGACCCAGATGCTCGACTCGATGATCAGCCAGCCCCGCCCCACCCGCGCGGAGGTGTCCGATGTCGCCAACGCCCTTCTCGACGGGGCCGACGCCATCATGCTCTCCGGGGAGACGAGCGTGGGGGAGTACCCCGTCGAGGCCGTGGAGGCGATGGACCGGATCGTCGGCGCCGTCGAGGCCCAGGCCATGGACCAGATCGCTGCGATCGACTGGGATCCCCACACCACCTCCGGCGTGACCGCATGGGCGGCGGCCCAAGCGGCGCGCAATGTCGACGCGAAGTGCCTCGTCGCGTTCACCTGGGCCGGTGACACGGCGCGCCGCGTCGCCCGCCTCCGCTGCAGCGTGCCCCTGGTCAGCTTCACGCCCAACGAGGCCACCCGCCGTCAGCTCGGGCTCGTCTGGGGGCTGCAGAACTTCCGGTCGCACGAGCGCGAACTGCCCGCCATGCTCGCCGAGATGGATCGCATGCTCATCGGCGAGAAGCTCGCCGCGACGGGCGATCGCGTGGTGGTCGTCTACGGCACGCCGCTCGGCAGCCCGGCGCACACGAACACCGTCTACCTGCACGACGTCGGCCGGCCGGCCGACGACCGCCGCTGAGGCCGCGGGGACGCCGGTCGGGCCTGTCGGTGCCGCGGGGGGACGTCGGTTGAGCTTGTCGAAGCCGCTGTCTCTTGCCAGCGATGGTTCCGCTCGCAGGTGTGCCGGCTGGTCAGTTGGTTCCTCAGGGTCGCCACAGCCATGCGGTCGTGGCGCCCGGCAGGCTCGCGCGCCCGGCGTCGATCCCGAGGCACGCGGTGGTCAGCCGCACCTCGCCCGGCGGCAACGGGACGGGCGTCTCGCCGAAATTCGTGCAGCACACCCACGGGCCGCGTGCGAACACCAGCATCGCGGGGTCGCCGCTGTCCTGCCAGGCCAGCGCTGACTCCCGGACGCCTGGCTCGCCCAGCAGGACGCGCCGGGACGCCAGCGCGGTCCGGTACAGGTGCAGCGTCGAGTCCGGATCGGCCTCCTGGAGGGAGACGGCGTAGTCGGCGAACCAGGCCGGCTGGGGCAGGTGTGCGCCGCCGGCGCCGAAACCGAAACTGGGTCGGTCGGCGGTCCACGGGAGCGGCACGCGGCAGCCGTCCCGACCCATCTGGGTCCCGCCGGAGCGCAGGTACACCGGGTCGGCGCGGTCGGCGGCAGGGATGTCCGCGACCTCGCGCAGGCCCAACTCCTCGCCCTGGTAGAGGTAGGACGAACCGGGCAGCGCCAGCATGAACGCGGTGAGCGCGCGGGCCCGGCGCAGCCCGAGGTCCACGTCCTCGGCCGGGTCCGTGCCACCGCTGGTGAGCCACCTCTGGTCGCGCGCGTCCTCGGCCCACGGGTCGTCGGAGTCCAGGACCGGCAAGCCGAAGCGACTGGCGTGACGGACGACGTCATGGTTGGAGAGCACCCAGGTCGGCGCGGCCCCGGAGGGCAGCGTCCAGCCGAGCACATCGTCCACCACCCGTCGCACGCGGCGCGGGTGGAAGCCCGCGTGCAGCAGGTCGAAGAAGAACGCCTGGCCCAGGACGTCCGCGTAGCGCGCTTTGCGGGGCGACGGCTCCGCCCACAGCTCCGCGACGGCCATCCGCGGCGGGTCGTACTCGTCGAACACCGCCCGCCAGGCGGCGTAGATGTCCATCACCTCGTCGCGGTCGTAGTACGGGTGATCGGGGCCGAACGGCGTCGCGGCAAGCTCGGCGGCGCTGGGCAGCGGATCGGCCGGGAGGTTCTTGGCCAGCGCGGCCGCGACGTCGATGCGGAAGCCGTCCACGCCGCGGTCGGCCCAGAAGCGCAGCGTCGTCAGGAAGTCCTCCCGGACCTCCTGGTTCGCCCAGTTCCAGTCCGGCTGTTCGGGGGCGAACAGGTGGAGATAGTAGTCGCCGTCACCGACCGGTTCCCAGGCCGGACCGCCGAAGAACGCCTGCCAGTCGGACGGCGGGAGTTCGCCGTGCTCACCGAGACC
>Ga0209629_10002231_pt1 | contig 13024 bp, 12 predicted proteins | sample TergutCu122P5_FD_187286 | JGI IMG/M metagenome (GOLD analysis project Ga0209629, IMG submission 187286) | Cubitermes ugandensis P5 segment gut microbial communities from Kakamega Forest, Kenya - Cu122 P5 (SPAdes) (version 2) | ecosystem: Host-associated > Arthropoda: Insects > Digestive system... | reverse complement strand
ATATTGTAGTTTACATGGGTTATATTTATGTGGTTATATTTATGTGCGGCATAGAAATACATTACACACTGACTAGTGCAGCAGTACCATCACTACCTACAACATACAGAACAAAAACATAACAAACCCATATCCTCTGCTAGCATGGTGAGAATATGCATTCCCATCTCTAATTTCAGTATGCATCATATAGTACAATGTGTCTCTTTTTATTTCCCTGAGCATGGCAGCTGTCACGGATATCACAGCAGATGGCAACTTCCTATAGTAAAGAAATTGCTGTGTTCGGGGATGCAATAAATCAGACACCCCATATGATATTTAATGTGTAATAGGTATAGCTGTTACGCATTGTACAGCGTGTCCCACCCGCTACTGAACCCGGCATTTCTTTAATAATTGAACAGGAGTATGTTTGTTGTGTGAGAAATGAAAAGGAATGTGTCTGTAGTGTGCCTAATTGTTGCGACACGGAGCAGTGGTCCGCCAGCAGTATCTTCATTAGTGGTAAAATTATTAAAGAAATGCCGGGTTTGGTAGCGGATGGGACACTCTGTATTTCACTGTAAATGTATCTTACCACATTTTTATATTCATGACATACAAGTGGTTTTTATGAATGTAATCATACATCATATGTTGACAGAATAGGCAATGTACGTACAATGTAACATTGTGAGACATTGCATAAGCATCGTTGCCGTGGAAACGCAGCAATCCACTCTGTTAATTGTTGTTGATGTACAACATATTTTGTACTGCTTATACTACCTTGTCTGTCCTAAACAGCCTAATTCCTCTTTGCTTGAAGAGACATATATGGAGATTGTATGTTACTGTCAGTAGTGTATCCATATTGAAATCATTGCTATAGAAACACATCAATCTGTTCACTTTGCACTGTTGTGCTACATGTCGACAGCATTGCTTTTATGGTGATTTTAGTTGCCACCAACAGTAAAACATACTTAGATCCTCATCTAAAGTGCCTGATATTTCTTGTCATATTATAATGAAATATGGGTTTTTTTTTGACAGATTTTCATAAAAGTCCATAACATAAAATTTTATGAAACCACATCCAGGAGGAACTGAGCTGATAGATGAAGACAGACAGGTGAAGCTAATAGGTGCTTTTTGCAAGTATGTGAATGTGTTTCCTCCTGAGGATGACCATGATGGTGGTCAAGACATAATTGAATACAATGTGAATCTGTTAATAGACACACACAAACTTGTATTTTTATCATGTTTTATTTTGTATAAATAGAGTCTGTGATTGAAAGGCATACATCAAAATGTTAGGAACACATTTCCAAGCTGGTGGTTATGGAAGCCTTTCATATCCTGCATTCTTGAGCAGTTCTGTATTGTGTAGTTCATGGCTTTGTGAACTCCTTAAGGAACAGACAGTATGTGGTGAAACTATTGCTGCTTGTCCTGCATATGAGGGGAGCAAATGTTAGAGTACACATTACATTTCTGCATTGTGTGTCAAAAGTGTATATGCCTTGATACATTCTGCTGTTCATTAGTCTGACCTAATGTAGTCATACCAGACAATTTGTAACATGTTTTACATTTCACTGTTAAACATGTAAATTATGTTTGATGGAACTCTTCATCTTTTTGGGGCTTTCTGAAAAATGTGCCTTTGTATAAGTGATATTCATAATATTATTACTTTAATTGTGATTTGTGTTTATCATCATTTCCTATTGCAGAGATTATGCATATCATGTTTTTGAGTTTTTATTTTTTTAATTTCATAATAAAATATGTATAAAGCAGATACTTTCTGTTGAGGCCTGGAAGTGCCCCCTGTCACGAAGTTCATTTCCTTAATTCTTTCATGATAAACCGGGAATATCCTCATGCCTGTTGAACCAACCCCAAACATGCTCATTTCCATCTGGTTCTGATTTTCATTCATATGAATGCTTTCCCAGCAAAGTAACACTGCTGTTGATTAGTATAGTGTTTGTGGAAGGTAAATGATGTGGTAAACAGGTAAAATGACATAGAAGTGTCAATGACAGGTAGGCCAGTATGTGCTTAATTGCCTGCACAGACAGCTCTTTTTGCTGTTATTTCATTTCCTCATTTCTGTAGGATTATTTCCAGAAAGTTGTTTAAAGGATTTTTTTTTTCAATTTAAGCCTAGGTTGACATATCTATCGCGTTGCTGGAACTTTTAGTTACGTTTATTATCGGGCGTGTAATTAGTAATTGGGCTAGCATGCTTCTAAAACTTTTACCTCCCATTGTGTTCTCATGAGATCAGTTAATAAATAAATGAAATTCGTTGACACATCCAACTCCAGTATTCTGGTGTACTTTATAGCCGGAGACATGTTTGGGATTTTAATGTTTTAAATAATTTCGGATGAGGGCAAACGGAAAGTTACGTTACCGCTGCATTTCAGATTTGCACTACATGTTTAATTCCCCACAAGGTTGGCAACCCTGGCATGCATGCTCGAAATTTGATTGAGTAGAAAAAGAATATGGCAGCAATTTGTGTAGGTGAAGTGGCGTAGTAGAGTTTACTTAGCATCCAACAATGTGAATTTATCAGCACTGCTTATGACGTAAAATATTGGGCAGCTGACCCAGTACTTGGTCTGCGTGTATTGATGTTGAGTTTAAAGGGTTAATGTGTTGCAAAGAAAATGGGTAAACGAAAAGACACAAGTACAGAAGACGAACTTGTAGTTGGTACGTAAGAATGTCTCATAGAATGATTTGTTTACTTTGATTGCATGAAGAATGATGGCGGCGGTATAAAGTAATTAGATTTCGCATCTTTATTGTTTAAATGTAAATGTAGTTTCATTCGAACGACCATGTCACCGCTAAGATAAGAGAAAGCATTCTTTCGTCCCCGTCAGGTGAGATGTATCGTGTTAGGTATTTAATATTACCACTGAACCGCCTACTACGGGGCAGTCAGTTTCATGCTTTTTGGAATTATTGTCTTGTTTCGGGGTTGAGCTCAGTTCGGAGTATATGAAGGATAATGTTGCCATGTATGCATGTTTCGAAAACCGGACATTATGATGTAGAAGTTCGCATACTTGCTACATATTGCAGAGGTCTCGGGTTTAAGTTTTGCCCTGGATATGACCTATGTGATTTTCATGTTCCAAGTTGTAACACATCGTTTTTTAAGAGGAGTATGATAAACATGGGAATTAGAATTAGATGCCTACTAAAATAAAGCAATTAGAAAGTTCTAGGGATTTTAAACAAAGATCAAAGTTTCATCCTTTATATTCGTTAAATGAGTTTTTTATATTTGAAGAAGACAGTAGAACCAGTAATTAATAAAACAAATAAAGTAAGATGAAAATTGGATTTCTGTTTTATCATAAAATTACTATTGTATAATTAGATTAGTGTATTTGGATAATTTGTATGGGTTTTGTTGACAAGAACTTGTGTCATTCTTTTGGGAATTTGTATTTCTTTTCTATCTTGTGCTTTGATGGACTTGTCCAAGTGCTTTACATGTGGCAAATGGATGATAAATTATAAGTAAATAGATAGATAAATAAATAAATATCCAGGCAGGATTTTTGTGATGTTCCTTACCCCTTCCAGACATATCCTGGGATTGTGCCCAACAATAGGCTAGAAGGCTGTAGCTGAATTCTTCCATCATTCATAATTCATTGTCATTGCTGCACATCTTTTTATTTGATAAAGTATTATTAAATGCAAGATTTATAACAATAATTGTTATTAAGTTAAAGAAACTGTGTAATTGATGGATTTCAGATACAAATGAGTTTCCATTGCAGAAGAAGCATAAGAAACATAAACACAAGAAACACAAAAGAAAGAAGCTATTAGAAGAGAGTGAGGGCTCACAGGACTTGTCATTTGATGATGCTGACTCAAGCAAGCCATCTCTTAAGTTAAAAATAAAATTTGGAAAGGAAACAGCAGGAGATAAAAAGTGTGTATCTATTAATTATTCAGTTTGGGAAGCACATTTCTTGTGTATTGTAATTGATATTTTAGGTATAAACAGAACAAGTCCATGTGTCCTCTGCTGTTCCCTAAAACAGCTTTCCATCTTCATTATTATTTATCATTCTACCATATTATGTTCAGTATCATAACACAATGTATAATGGAACTGAATAAACATATGAGTCCTTTCTTCATATATTCACGTAACATTTTGAGGTTATAGCAAGTAAACTTAAGAAAACTAGATTTTTTTCTAATGTAAACTATGCATAGAAGTGGTTTTCTGAACTGTCTTACTACTAATGTATAATTCCAGAATGTGAAAGAGAGTACTGTCATAAGCTACTGCCAAATGTGCCATCATCATGGCCTGTATTCTCCGTGTAAATTACTTGATGAAGTGTGACTTGTATTTTTTAGTGCTGGTCCATCAAGTTCTAGTGATAAATCAAAGGAAAAGGGCTCTCCAGCTAAAGCACTGGATAGGTCAGGGCAAGTGGGATCCTCTCCGAAGACACTGGCAAAGAGGAAGAAGGGTAAAGGCAAGGATAGTGGAACATCAAGTGAAGAGGAAAGGTGGTTGGACGCAATTGAATCTGGAAAACTAGAAGAGGTTAAATCTTGCATCAATTTATCCATGCATATTCTCATATAATTTGTTGAAACCATACCAGGTGTTAGGATTGCTTGCTGTTCTGGACCTTGTCCATCATCTCATGTTCTGAATGGCATTCAAGCAGGTCTCATTTTATGCCAGGGTTATGTTCCTGAAAAACATTGTGCAAATTGAACACAAAATTCCAATTTCAAACATATTTCTTGAGGGTGAGGGGATTGACAGTCTCATCTTATATAGTGTAGGACTATAGCACTGGTGGACATATGGACCTGTAGATTACATATGTATTGTGTATACCATCTATAGACATTTCTGTACAGTATACATACATTTCTAATGTAATAAAAATGTAAGAGCCTCACATCTTTAGTTTTTGGCACAGTTCATTCCGATAGAACTGTGGTAGTACTGGTACACAGACACTCCCTGTTTCAGATTGTTGTCATTTGATGTTGTCTAAACATGTAGTGCTTTCTTTAATTCTGTCAGCATTACGAATTATATGTATGCTACTGTGAGCGAGTGTAACATAACAGCATTTGTCAACATTTCATTCACCCTTTTCAAGTCTGCTTAGTATGTCTAATTTCTCTTCAGTACTAATTGGCTGTCACTGAATTTTTACTCGGATTGCACTAGGTGATGTAGATTTATGTTTTTCACTCATGTTGGTAAGAAATGCCAATGTTGTTGAAGAGGAAACTAAAGTATCCATGTGATTATATGGCCAACATAATCAGTCCACACACGTGATGGATGGCCTCCTACAGAAGATAAGGGTGACCATGGATCGTTCATGCCAAATCATGTTCAACTGGTGTATGTTTTCAGGTCTCATGAAAGCGAAATCATGCAAAAAGAAATCATGTAAAATGAGACCTCCTGGTACAGTGCTTTGGAAATAATTTGGTTTTCTTGTCAGTGATCAGTGATAGCTCTTTGTAACACCCCCAGATAAGTAGGTACCTCTCCACCTTTTCATCTGAGCATAGAAAAAGATATGCTTCCCAAAATATATTCAATTCAGAATACTAGATGATGGACAAGTCCAGAAACCAAGTAATTCAAAGTGTAATTATGGGTGTATAGTGATCAAAATTGCACCACTGAAACACAGTTTATGGTAGCCATTTATTAAAATTCATCTTCAGGGTGTATTAGTCCTAGAAGAGTGAATGTGCTTGGACTGCTGGGCCCTGAAGATGAAGACACTACAATCCACATAGTGTAACTTCCCAGAAGACTTCAGCTTTCATCACTTATCCCTCTCTTTGTTTTACCAGAATTCTAGTCATAATCAGAGGCATCTCCCATATTAACAGGTATAACTTAATATATTTGATAGTTAATTAAAATGTATGTTATTGAAAAATAAAATAAACTAAAATAAAGGGACATTATTGAATGTCATTCATTTCTTCTTATAATAAACGCCAATGAGATGCACTATTTCTCAAGTTTATTTTGATAAAGAACTCTGCATATTTCAGACAGATCAGCTGTCCATCATCAGGATTATCAACACTGTATTCACAGCAATAGGTATTTGTCATGCTAGTTGACTGTCTGCTAGCGAGGTCATCCATGACCTTGCTAGCAGACAGTCAACTAGCATGACAAATACCTATTGCTGTGAATACAGTGTTGATACTTCTGATGATGGACAGTAGATCTGTCTGAAACATGTAGAGTTCTTTATCAAAATAAACTTGAGAAATAGTGCATCTCTTTGGCTTTCATTATAAGAGTACATCACGATGAACAGTCCTCTGAATGTCAAATTCGTCATTCATCTCCTTGTACCACAGTCTTCTTTAGAATATGTGTCAATACTGAGCGTGTGAAATCGATCTTTGTTTCTGTGTGCTTTGCTACAACATGTGTATGTGTCAGTGTGAAACAGTACCTGAAATATTTTATATTTAGTTCCACTGGTTTGCAGATCCTTCATCTTATTCTCATCCTGTATTGTATGAAGATGATGCCTGTTCTTTATAGTGTTTATACTGAAAGAACTGCGGCACTAATAATCGCAGCTATTGGCACTGTTGTCAAACTGTAACCAAATTAATATTTCATATTTTATCTTTTTCAGAATCACAGGTATATAAAATAAACTCTTTGCCTTGCAGGTAGATGATGAACTGAAGAAAATCAAACCAAAAGATCCAAAATTGATGACAGCTCGACAGAGAGCCATGTTTGAGAGGAAAACAGACAAGGAACCAAGCCCTGGAGGAGAGCAGCTGCTGGCCCTACCATCAGGTAAGGTGGTAAAGTCAGTGCACTGGGATTCAGTATATATATATATATATATATATATATATATATTTACCCTTTCATGATGGAATCAGATGACCAGAGCAGTCGGAAAGTGATGAAAATTGAAATGGCCTCAATTACTGTGCATTCTAGTGGCAACAGCTTCAGGTGGCTTTACTCTGTGAACTTACACTGCGCATCGACTGTGGTTGGCCTTAAGCATGAAGAGGTTAATTGGGTGATTTCTGTAGTTTAATATTATATGTCTTATAACTGCAGTGTTCTATTGCATGTCCTTGCATTTTCAGTGGAGCTGTTTTGAATTACAGGATCAGAAATATGAAGAAGATATAAGGAACTCTTTTGTTTTTTGTATAAATATACAGTAACCCCCCCCTTTTACAACAGTAATCCATTCCTGAAAATCAGACATTTTGCGCAAAAATGCTAACAGTTTCGTAAAACATAACTAAGACACAGTAAAACTCCTCTGTATACGTAACAAACTATCATGTTAGGATGTATGTTGCTTACATCACTTCCTGATCACCATCCATTTAATATGGTTGTTAACTGTTTGTATGCATAACATGTACAGTTTGCATGCACATCATTGTTAAAAATGATGTATTGACTTTTGGGAATCTTAGCGATACACTGTAAAGATGTGGACGGGATTCCTGTCCACTAGGACAGATTGAAGTAATGACCTTGTGTGAATGTGGTAATAAACTTTGGGTTCCATAGTATTAAAGGATTTTCATCACCATTTGAGTGACTCCAGCTTCCCAACATGGTCTCTCTACCACAGAATGAGTCATGCTTCATAAATAAATACTCTTTATTAGAAGATTGTGTATTGTGTAGCTGAACACTGCTAAGATCACTTCATGTGTTCATGCCTACAAGCTGATATGTATTTCATTGTCTGTAGGGTACAAGGAGAAGGTCATGACAGCTGAAGCTATACAAAAGGCGGCACTGAAGTCCCAGAAAAGAAAGCAACTGGCTGATGAGAAGAGGGAGAAGGACAAGGTATCAGTACATGTCCCCAGACAAAGTACAGTAAAATATGGCCTCATACAGTAAGGGAAGCAAATAATTTGACAGTTTCTGGGACAGGGTGAGTGGGAGAATATTTGTATGCAACAGCAAAGAAGTAGCAGGAGGATGGATAAAATTACAGTATGAATAACTTCATAATTTATGCTGTTAGTCATATGTTATTACAGTCATTCAATCAAGAAGGATGAGATGGTCATGACATGTAGCATGAATTGAAGAAATGAAAAATACCTACAAGATATTAGCAGATATGAAGAGTAGAGACCACTTGGGAAGTCTAGGTGTAGATGGGAGTTAAGGTGATCTTCAAGCCTTGGGAAAGGAGGATATGGAGTGGACCTAGTGGCTCAGAGTAGGGACTGTTGGTTTAATCTTGTAAACAAGTTATGAAACTTAAGGTTCTTTGAAAGGGGGCACATCCCTGTTGCTTTAATAAATACAACAAGTGTTTCAATCAGTCAGCACAACATATATTCATCAAGGACAGAGCTACATATTTCGGTTATAAAAGGACAGGCATCGTCAGGCCTGATGTACAAGGCACACAAAAGGGTTACATTCTTATTCTTATAATAAAACCAATGAGATGCACTAATTTCTCAAATTTATTTTTGGAATAGAACTCTACATGTTTCGGAAAGTTTCTCTGTCCATCATCAGGAGTCTAGCACTGTACACACAGCAATAGGTATATGTCATACAGGTATGCTGACTGCTAGCGGGATAAGGATGTTCCATGAATGAAGATTCAGAATTGGAATAAGGTGGCTATAGATAGAGAAGCATGGAAGAGAATTGTTGAGCAGGCCAAAACTCACAAAGAGTTGTAGTGCCACATGGAGGAGGGGGAGGAGAAGAAGAAGCTTATACAAAGCACCTACAGGAGCTTATAATTAAGTTATAAAAAATCTTAGATGGTACTATAACATCCATATAAACCAAGAACAGAGCTTTTAATTTTTGGAGACATCGACACAGATAATCTCATTGCAAACAACTGAAAAAAAAAAGAGCCTCATTATTAACAACATATAATCTGCTGCACACAGTAAATTTTCAACAAGAATTCAAAATAACTCAAGTACTGCCATTGATAATATATAATTTTTTAAAATGACTGGATTACACAAGGAATAAAAATATTTTGCAAACATAAAATATGTCTTTATGCCTTCACTAAGAATATCAATGATCAAAAGTGCATTATATTAAATATTGTAAATTCCTAAGAAAAGTTATAAAAGTAGCTAAGAAACAACACGGAACATTATAAAGAGAGAGACAGGAAAATTACATTCAGTGGAACAGGTTCCCACCTTGTGAATGGTGAAAAATTAAAGAATTCAAAGAACGTGGCTAATGCCTTTAATAATTTCTTATAACAGTTACTGAAAAATTAAATATTCAACAAATAGAGAAAGGAGATGCTATCTCTATTCTAAAACATTAATTTCTTGGAAACTTATCCAGTATAAAAATAATCCTGGATAAAAAGTATAATACATTCCCCAAAAGCAAGTATCATCAGGTTATGATGAAATAACAAGTAAAATCTTAACAACCTGTGCATTTCTCATTAGTCATCCATCAATTTACATTTATAATCACTTGCTGTACACATGTATATTTCCTGGCCATCTTAAAATTGCAGTAGTACAACCACTTTACCAGGAAGGAGACAGATCTAGTATGACAAATTATAGGCCTATTTCATTATCAGCTGTTTTTCCTATAGTATTTGATACAGCTATGCTCAGTGTATTAAGCCAACATATGCATACTAACAACATACTGGTCACAGAACAGCATGGTTTTAGGGAAGGAATATCTAGTGAAAATGCTACCTTCAGACTAAAAGAGAGTGTATTTAAATCTGTTAGCCAAAAAATGCATGTGGGAGGGATTTATTGTGATTTGGCAAAGGTTTTGATAACATAAATCATTAAATTTTGGTAGCTATATTATGCTTCGCTGGAATTCGAGGAATATCTGCAGATTGGTTCAGGTCCCATTTAACTAATAGAAGACAGAAAGTTGAAATAAAATCTGTAGATTCATTTTTTATGTGCAAAGATGATATATAATACTGTTTTCTAAAATGTTGGTAGTATCTGACACTGTAAAAATTGTGTATATCTGTGTACTTTTGACTTGTTCCACATAATATTGTCTTTGTGACACACTTACGGATCCGCGGAATGTATGTATGTATATTTTCCCCAGACAAGTGTAGTAGATACCTACACAGGAGGGTCCCAGAGGACAGATGGACAGTGAAGTGCCACACACAAATGACGGCTCCAGTCCACATAGCATTTTCCTCTTGTATGTTCCAGAAATTATCACATTGCTGGTAGTGGAAACTAACAGTTATTATCATGATCACATTGACAGACTTGATAAGGACCATCACCCATACCTGACATTAAGTCCGAAATGTTTGTTTTTCTGGCAGTAACAGTACAAGTGGGTCATTGTTTGTGGCACTTTGTCTCTACCTGTGTTTGCTTGTTACTCCCTTTTGAGCTTGATTTATCTGTTTCACTTCTATCCTTCACAGACTTGTTACTTTATTGCCACATTGTTGCTTTGTATAGTAGAACATATTTATACTACTTTTATTTATAATATTGTAGTGGTTTTAAATATTTTGCTTAGGTATACAATATGTTTACTTGTACCAGTAAAAATATCCTTTTATTGAGTGGATTTATATCAAGTGTGTGTCTTGGACCTGATGAGCACTTGCAGGTTTCTGAATGGACAGTTTCAGTGTGGTCAGTGATAAACTGAGGTCATCTTTCTTCACAACATGAGGGCCCTTACATATTTTTGACAACAAATAAGTTACAACTGAAACTAGATTCAACAAAAGAAGATGTAGGAAAGCAATAAAATACAACTTTGCCTTCTGTGCTGTGGAGGATGCAAGGGAAAGGAGAACCTTTGATTAATTTTTAAATTTGAAATTTTTTATGAAGGCAGTGTTTTTTTGTGGCCCATCTAAAAGTTACTGTAGCCCACTAATTTCCTGTAATTCTCATGTGGCCCCCTGGGGGGCCACATGTCCCACGTTGAGAACCACTGGTTTGTGGGACAAACTGAAAGACTACAGGCCAACAATTGACCAGCTATGCACATCTTTCTGTAGCAACATGATGAAACAAGACAGATACAAACATATCCTTCGTTTCTTACGCTTCACAAACAACAGGAATGAATTTGGCTGGGTGGATAAAAATTTTGACAGGCTGTGTAAAATATGAAACCTATTTGAAATTCTAAGGAGGCCTTTTTTCAAATTTTACACACTTTCTAAAAATTTGGCCATGGACAAAGTTATTGTTTTGTACAAAGAAAGGGTAATTTTCAAACAATACATACCGGAGAAACAGAAGTGTTTTGGCATAATAATGAACAAACTTTGTTACTCAACTGGATACATATATGACTTGAAGGTATACCTGGGGAAGAACAGACAGCATGTGGCATCTCACGTGACAGCAACCCATGCCATAGTGACAGAACTGACAAGGAAGATAGAAGGATGTGGCCACAAATTGTACATCAGTAATTACTTTTCTTCCTCCAACTTATTTAATGACTTGGCCATGAAACAAATTTACTGCTATGGAATGGTTGGACCAACAGGAAGGGGTGCCACAGGACCTAGAAACTGAAAGGGGGTGATATTCACCTAAAGACCAGGGATGACTTGATGACAGTGCTGTGGAGGGACAAGCTGGACATGCATATGTTGACAAATATTCACACTGCTCCAGCAGAAGATAAAGATTGGGGGGGGGGCATAAAGCCACAGATTGTGTGATAGATTGTAACCATCACATGATCTATGGCAAATGGCAACTCCATCGGCCATCACACATGGAAGTGAACCAAGAAATTATTCTTCCATCTGTTAGATCTGGCCATCATGAATAGCTTTATTCTTATTTCCTCATGTGAGGTTAAGAAAAATTTCAAGCAGGGATTTTTGATACATTCTTGTGAGAAATGTGTTCGTACATGCTGTACAAGAAGGGAGTGTACCAAGGCCATGAGACAGACTACCAGCTGTTGCTGCACAAGTCAGTAGACTAGAAGTTAGGTTAGTGTCAGTAAAGATGGGCCTACTCTGTCTGCCACGCAGTTCAGCTGTTGCACGCATGGGTGTGAAGTGAAAAGTTTTAGTCAAGTGCTGTAAGTGTGATGTGGGTTTATGTGTGATGAGAAGCTATTTTGAGGAGTACCACAACAAGGCAGAACTTAACAATGAAGCTGAACCTCCACGTGAAAAATTGGGGCTTCAGACCAAACTGTAATTACAAGAAATTAAAACTTTGAAATGTTGGACATTAATTTTGTGTATTTAGGCACTAAAATTTTACTGTTTTCTTTAAGACATGCTGAAATATCTTTGTTTTGTTCCTCACAAAATGCTGCTAATTTCATTATACCTTCACTTTCTGGTTTGTATAATATAAATGTTTATTTTTAACCATTCACAGAAATTTCAAGGACCCACACAATGTTGGCACACAAACCCCCCCCATTTGTAATTTAAATTCATCATCTAAACTTTAATAGTATTGGCATTTAACAAAGCAACAATATTTTTGACTGTCAGTGCTACAGACAAGTATATGATTTAGAAATCTAAGTTTTATGTTAGTAATCTTGATACTGAATAAGAAGGCACTTCTCCCCACCATCACCATCTCTTAGTTGTTTATTCTCAGTGAAAATTTAGGCTTAAGTAACTGGATATATAGAAACAAGAGGAATCGTGAATTAATGAGTATCACTTGATCTGATGACACCTACATAAACCTTGAAGTAGATTTAAGGAATTCAAATTCAAGTAGGTTAATCTGCTAATGTATGTCGCTTTCATATGTGGTACTTTTTACTCACAGAAAGGTTGGGAATGCATAACTTGGTGAAGTATGCGTATGGTTGATACAGTAAAACCTGTCTTAAACGGAATCTCAAGGGACCAGTCCATTTTTCCGCTAAAGCCAGGTTTCCGTTTAATCAAGGTACACTACATATAAAAAATTAAACCAGGACATGCACGTATTTGAGACAAAATAAAACACC
>Ga0209629_10002229_pt1 | contig 13025 bp, 9 predicted proteins | sample TergutCu122P5_FD_187286 | JGI IMG/M metagenome (GOLD analysis project Ga0209629, IMG submission 187286) | Cubitermes ugandensis P5 segment gut microbial communities from Kakamega Forest, Kenya - Cu122 P5 (SPAdes) (version 2) | ecosystem: Host-associated > Arthropoda: Insects > Digestive system >... | reverse complement strand
GAGATAATATTGATTAACAATAAATCACCATTTGTTGCATCTAGTTGGTCTCACACTTATTTACTTATCAAAGATGCACGGTCACTCGAACATAAAGTATGCCTAAAATGGCGTCAAGTGCAGAAAGCTAAACGTGTACTCTAGTATCACGAATTGAATCTGTGTTTATTGTACCAGGGACATTTCGTAAAGAGTCTGGAGGAGAACCATCAACGAAAATATCCATCTACAAATGGCATACGCCGTCATATTGGGCCGGTTGCATTTGTAAAGTGGAAGCTCTGGTTAAAGATAAGTCACTGAAGTTAAAATTAATGAAATTCGGGCTGCATTTTTTTGTAGTCCAAGAAAATCAACAAAAAAGCTACTCCACATTAAAGCATGCCACAATCTACAGGACAAAAACCTGCAAAATTCTGTGAGATTTAAAGTTAGAAGCGTTAATTATTGCAACATGTAGCAGCCCAAAGACAAAAGAGTTTGCCACGCATTTAGCAGTGACGCTCCTTTAACCTTCAAAAAAGCAGACGAACTTTTAGCAGCGAAAATAGTGTTTAGTGACGAAGCCACTTTCCACCTGTCCGGGTAGGTTAACCGACACGAGTTTCTCGAGCATCTCCTGTGTATGTCGCGAAATACTGAAAAACAAGACAGGCAATGTACGTATAACGTAACACTGAGGCTCTTTCTTGTAAAAGTTGTTGCAGTGGAAGAGTAATAAGAATTATACATGGTGAGTGTGTGTGCATAAAATTTTCTCGAGAGTTTTAAGAAAAAATACTCAAATATCAAATTTCATGAAAATCCCTCCATTAGGAGCCGAATTGTTCCATACGGACCAACAAGCGGACGGGCGGAAGGACGGACATGACGAAGCTAATAGTTACTTTTCTCAATTTTGAGTACGTGCCTAAGAAACTGACGTTCTCAACAGACTTCTGGAAAGAAATAAATCACATTTTGGATCCAATAAAACAGTTCTGTAGGTTTTAAGGGTTATCAAGACAGTTAAATAGAAGTGAGTTAACGCCCAAGTATTGTCAAGCTATAGATTCGTTTCCAAAATTTGTATACTGGAGTCAGATTTTTATATTGAGAACTGCGTCATCCAAACACACAGAAAGACCAATGAAGTCAAATGTATTGTTATTCGTAATTCACATGATTACACCGCTGCCATATTTGGATCATCTAATTAAGAATTAGCGAAGTATAAATCCACAGGCCAAAATACAGCGAATGCACCAGAACAGTTACATTGTGCTTAAATTTCCTAACTTGTTCTCCAACTTATTATGTTTGTAATAAGCATAAGAGTTGACGCGATTATGAGATTTGAATTCCACATTCCTGTCTTTGGGGCGAAACTCCATTAAGAGACTCAACACGCAACGCAGTAACTGAAAGAGCGCCAAGCAACTTCCTCAAACTTCTCCGGAAACTAGCCGATCGCATAATGAACTAGAAGCGGAGGCGACTAAAGAATATGGTTTAAATGTGTACAAAATTACGGTTGTAGCACCATATTCACATTTTGTGGTAATAAAACACAAGACTCTGTGTGTATAATCGCAGATGCATGCACCAGTGTTGGAGCAAGCTTTATTAGCCCTTACCGAGAGAAAGGGACTTCGATAGGGCTTCTTCAGCCATGAACATTGTTGACTCTTGAACAAAGCTATTCAGAAATGCGCGTATAGCGTAACAGTTCTGAGGCCTTCGCTCACTTTGGCTTGAGTATCTCGAAAATCGTCAAGATTTGGGGGAAAAGGGAGGGGGGGGGGTTAAACCTTGAAACAAAAAAGATATTAACTATCCAACGTGCTGTACAGCAATGAAACCATGTTACCTTTGTCATGAACTGTCAATCTTAACAATGTGTGGATACAGGACCTGAAAACCCCACGAGAAACGATACAATACGCCGGGGAGAGCCCAAAAGTGAGAGCGTTCTATGCCTGTGTGCATGTGTGTTGTGTCTAGTATTCGTATCATTTTCACTTATTTTATGCGTTGTTAGTGTGACTGCACAAACATCATAACCATGTCAGTCGTTCTTACAGACTGATATTTAGACCTTTCTACAGGGTACTGGTGGAGAGGTAGTGCACCTGTGTGTCAACATTTTGACCTTCGCTTAGAGTTCCTGTAGACGCTGTCATATAAAGAGGGTAGGCAGTCAAAGTGGTGTACGTGATGGACAAATTGTTACTGAGATTAATATTTTTGCAAGTACTTTCGCTAATCATTCTTTCACGAAAACTCAAGAGTCGTTCTTAGATCATCAGACGGATGGATAATGGGCCCGGCAGAGGCTGCAGGTCCACGGAGACATAGTGTCACGCCGCCATCAGAACAAACAACGCAGTATAACACACATTACTTTATCATTGTTTGAACTTTGTAGGTCTTAACTAGAAGACATACATGCATAAGAAACAGCCCTCCGATTCTAAGCCCAGCATAAGGGTATTCTACAGAGACAAGAGCTGGGAAATTCTGTTTTATGTCACAGCACTCTTTATTTTTTCAATTTGCCTACTGTTATTGTTGTACGACAATGAACTGCTAATTTCTGTTCATAATTAACACTCTCAGCATTATTCACGCTATTACTCTGGTCCCCTGCCATGCAATTACACTATTTTGTGTCTAAAACGCGCATTTCGACGCTACCCTGCGTCTCCGTAGAGGGGCAGGGTAGCGTCTAAATGCGTATCTTAGAAACCAAAGAGATTAAGTGCAAAGAAGTGGACCAGAATAACGTTTACGTCATAACAGCCACATGATATACATGTAATCAAATCCTCAGCATTGTTAATCTCAGTAAAACAATTAGCAAACAAACTTTGGCAGATCAGTTACCCTCCTTCATGCGGAAAATCCACTATGTGAATTCCGAGCACAAACAAACTTTACATTTATGTACTTAACTGACTTGGCACATAACTGCGTAGCAGAACGTCGGAGAACTGTGCTCTTGTGGGTTATTACGCAGCGAGTAGTGGCAATTCTACCGACGTGTCGCAAGATTCAAATTACGTATCGTAATCAACGTATATGTATGAAATCTATTCTAACAATCATTGATAACGGACGGTTAAGTGTGTCATAACGTTTCATTTATAAATTCCAAGTGACTATTTCGGGATTAAGTTTTAAAATCGTTAGTTTCCTTCAACGGATTCGGCGTTCACAGTCTCTCGATGAAGTATTACTCTAACTTTGAATTATTCACAGAATCTTGCATAAAAATAGAAAATAGAACAAGACATATCCCCAGTCGATCAATAAGAACTGAAATTTCTCCAGACTTTAAATAAACGTAAAGTTTCTTATATCAAAAAATGGCGTAATTTTTGGAGAGTGACAAGTGCTGCATTTCCTAGATACTGAGAATAGAAAGTGAGTTTAAAGGATGGCCATTCTGGCGACTTCCCAGTTTTTTCAAGTCTAAGACTATGTGAGAATATGGAACGAAAGCCACGTTCTCAAGCACACCCTATTCATTATCTGACCTAACTCAGGAAACACACGACTTAATTTTACTAAACGCATGGCGCATAAAACTAATGTTGTTCTCTCATCGATCTGAATGAACATTCAGTTCATAATAACTTAATCATCAATACAATTAGCATCTCTCTGGAAGCAAAGTATAGCCAAATTTGTTTTATAACAGAAAACAATACTTTTTATTTGCTTCAAATATTGCTACGGAGTTTATTTCTCCGGCATTTCTTCACTTTCTGTTGTGTTACCTTTTCTCCTCAACACGAAACTAACAACAAATTCACCGAACCAGTGGCTTACGCAGTGATACTTCTGACTTGAATTCCGGAAGTTCCGGGTTCGAATTTCGGCCGCGACGCCACCTCTCCTCCCTGACGCTTTAGGTGGTTTTCCTCTTTCCCTCAAGGCAAATTACGGCGTAGAACCTCAGTTAAGGCACAACCATATCCTTCCACATTCTGTTCAATTCATTATCCACTAAGAATCCTACTATTCGACACCATATTGTCTGATATATTGCCATCATCATTAAGTAATAAATAAATAAGTAACGAAATCTTACCGGACAGTACCAAGGAAACAGTGACGGCCAAAAAAACCGCCACTGTCACACCACAATTCATGTTTCGGATATAGCAAACACAAATATCGGATCGACGATCACTATACACACATGTACACTGTATCAACGATTATTTATATTAAATAAAGCACATAGCTATTAGCACTCCGACACACGACTGAGAACTCTGCGCGTTCACCACTGTTATATATCGGCTCTCGAGCAAGCAGAGTACAGAATCAGGGTGCATGATGATTACGGAGGAAGCTCTTGGTATCGTTCAGAACCAAAATCTTTATATTAAGGGATTAATTTGCTTTGTTAATTGTGCACATTACCATTAATACAAGAATTTAAACTGCTACCGCGATGTTTAAAGTTTATTAAAGAGCCAACAAACGTATTTTGGTTCTATGAATGTAATTCTATTGCATAGCGAGTACCGACATGTTTTGGCCAATCATTTATCCATCTTCAGGGTTGTAAGTTGCAAGAAAACAAATATATTTAAATTGTTTCGGGATCACTCCACTGTTAAATTGGAGTTTGCAGCGACCCTGATACACTATAAATATAGTTGTATTCTGGCACTTACCACCTTGAAGATGGCAATATGAGCGGCCGAAACATGGCGGTATTTGCTATATAATAAAATTACATTCATGAAACCGAAATGCATTTGTTGGTTCATTTAATAAATATCACATATCTTGTTAATGCATGGAATACGGAACAGATCATAAGTTACCGTGACATTAAAGACTTGAGGCTAAGGCGCGTGGTATTTGCAATAATCACGGCTTCGCGAAACGAATGTGTCACGAAGACTTGTAGAGCCATCACACCCAATATCGAGCCGATCTGTCATCACCAACCCAAATGCTTCCAAACTATAAATACTGCAAATTCCGCGCTCTGCTGTTCCAACTTGACGGTTTTGAGAAAGTTTTAAACAGATTACAACTTCAGTGTTCCGTTTTAAAGTACATCCCGTTTCTACCCTCGCTACTGTCTTTGAACTTACCACAGACATAAGTTTGAAACTGCAGAATACAAACCTTGCTGTGAGAAACTAAATAGTTACTTTCGAATTCGCACAGTACGCGCCACAAAACCGAAATGTCGAACCAGACAGAAAGAAAGTCATTCACCTGAGGCCGCAGTGCCAAGAGGCTCAGTCTCACCTCACCCAAAAAATTAAGAAAGCAATCAAACTCCTATTACAACCGTCGACCAAATACAGCTAGGCAAATACGAAAATTTGATACGTCGCTACTTCTTTCTTTGGCCGCCATATGTAAGTAAAATTAAAACTGATTTAAAGATACGTTGATTACCAATTTAAGGGCAATTATTTATCATTCACGTAAGTCTGCAAGTAATTAAATTCTCATATAATTTGTTACAAATATATTCATGGTAGATACTATGTAGTCGTAGCGACTTAATCAACAGATTTGCCGCTGTTGAAGTCAGATTTACAGCGTTAAGTACAGCTACGTTTTGCATTTGCTTTGGACGAGTCCACATAATCCACCCCACAAAGTAGAATTTTTTACGAAATGAGAGTCTTAAAAAAAGAAGTTTAATTATAAAATATAGACAAACATGGAGACAAATTATCTTATTATGGTTTGGCTACTTTATTATTTCATTTATATGGTCAAATTTTTAAACATTCATATATATTTGAAGACAGTCGGCCACAAGACTGCTTCAGAAAATTTTTGCAGCTACATTTACAGATTTGAGGTAGTCACAGGCACTTTGAATTGCGATGGCACAAAGCGCAGTGTACCCGAGAAAGGGACTGGTCATAGGGTGAAATAAAATCCTTTTTGGAACTACTAACACAATTCGAGGATACACTAAACCGGCGTAAAACCCTGCCAGAAGGAGCGCTGGAATTTCACTTACCAAATATATGTAACAAGAGGCCTTGGGATACTTCTTTTTAAGTTACCCATGAAACCTAAATTAAACGTGACTTAAAAACACCGATGTATTAGTAAATTTTTCACATCATAAATTTATATAATAATAAAACCAGAATTTCAGCTCATAAACTCATGAAAAAGTTTATGTGAACCTGTGAAATTGACATTCCGGTGGAACTATGCTAAATAAGACAGACAGACAAACATTTGACCGTCCGCTTCAAATCACGTCTGTTACTGAATTAAAGTTTGGAAAGTGATCCATCTTTTGTTCATGGCATCGTAAAGGTGAAAGTATACTGCCCCGTCAGTCAGCTAAGATTAGTCACTAAAAAATATTCATACAATTTTCTACAATACTGTAGAATGGATACAGCAGTTTATAGGTACGACCGAGGAAACGTGGTCATATTGCCTGCATGGAAGACAGAGTTTTCTCTTCTTCAAAATGTCAAGAATTCGTGCAGCTATATCTCCACTCCCCCACACGCCTTCGTGGAGTGTACAGGGACAACTGTACCATCTTACATGTACGAGTACTCCTTTAAATGCACAGATGTTCATACATTGTGTAAGCCATTAACTGGAATAACGAACAAATTCTCTGTAGGAACCTTATAACCGTGCTCTTAGACAATATCTAGTTTCGTCGCCAGGACGGAATAAAGATTGCATCTGTAAGAAGCACAACAAACTCAGTTTCACTGAAAGTTACTCCTCAGTTCTCTCTACATTCAGTCGACTTCGATCTGTTGTTGGAGATAATAGCAACTTCTCAGTTTCATCAAAGAATATTAGAGTTTAAATTTACTTTCAGTTTCATATTTTCTTACTTTAAAACATATATGTAATGTTATTGTGCATAGAGGCCTATTACTTTCCTTATACACGTTAATTTCATCTGTACTACAATTCCTCAGCACCAACTGATTCAACCATATCAAGCAGGAAGATTAAGACTCTTTGATCCTATCCATTTCTAAAAAAAAGTATCTTAAAATCGCACTATAAACAGCCACTGTATCATCAAAAGTAGGACTTCAATAGGCAACCAGAAGCAAAAAGCGTTCAGATATTATCTAGTTTTACGTCACGAGGCTAGAGACCTCTTGTTTTAGACTTGATAATTTAAACAATAAAATGAAGAATGAAATAAATAAGCAACATGGTTCATTGTACGTCCATAAACATACGTATGTACGAGCACAATTAATAAAAACATGACAAAAAAGCTACTAATTATAGGGAAGACGTAAAGATCATAAAATTAATAGCATATCATTCTATTCTACAATTAACTTGGCAAATTTCACATTCAGTATTCCCAGTCACGTGTTTCATGATGGATTTAGGAAATGAAGACTCATTCTCAGGCATAGGTCTGTCGGCGTTCTAAATGTGTACAAAATGCGTACACATGCCGCATTTGTCGAAACTACAATTTTAAGAAAATGTGCTTGTAATATGTGTCATGTAAACTTTACATGTTTTCCTTGTTTTGAGAGTTATTTCTGGTGTTATTTACATCTCCCAAAACCCCAAGAAGGTCATGGTCACGTAGAAGAAAACGAACTTTTAAAATTAATTAAGTTTTTCTTGGTCTTCCTTCGTCTTAAAAAAATGCTAAAATAATGCCAGGTTGCAAGGTGAACTGCATCTCTCCTGATTTATAAAAATTAAAACCCTTACTCTCAAAGCCACCAGATCATAAAATCAGACTCCCAACACTCTTACCGGTATCTGAACTCCGGCTTCCATTCCGCAGACAGTCATTTTACTGGTAAATTATTTACTCACGTTTTGATCTTCTGGCTTATGACAGCCCAAAAGCGATTTTTCCCCATTGCAGAACCCTAAGATATTTTGTAGAATAACTTGTAATTTAGGTAGTATTAGTATGCGGTAATTCATTTACCACCGAAAACTACTTTTCACATACGCACTTCGTAAGGAGTGTTCTAATAACTATAGAAAAAAGTGAAATAAATATGGGCGACGAACAATAGGACGCCTGGAATGTATACTTCCCAGCTAAGGCACATGTAATAAGTGGTTGCATAGTCAGGCTTCCACGCGCCAAACAGCGTTCTTGTTCCCAACAACCATAAAACAAAGACAAGTGGGCTAACAGGCGTAATTTGTGCCACGTTCGCTGCAGCGCAACAACGGAAGAGCATATTTATACCCCATCACTAGAAAAAAGGTTTAAGTACTATTGTTATTAACAATGGTACTCCAAATATCTCACGAGAGCAGAGAAACAACATGACAACCGGGCGCCATGTCTCACCTAGCTTTCTGCAGTGCAGGGGGCCGTTCAGTGCAGACGAAAGCCCAAATTCCAGCCCGCATGTTAGGCACGCTTCACTGGACCCAACTAAAACAGAATTGTAACTTCATGATTTTATTTACACTGTGCATTTTATTTATTAAATAATTTGCCTAAAGATTTGTCACAATATGCGCCATACTCTTAATAACCCTGAAGTTATCACACAGGCAGTCCATATTCCGACATGTTTCAATGGTGGTCACCACCATCACCAGGGAATTCACCTTGTAAGCTGGAACGCCGCTGTTCAAACTGTCTATCTTGTTACGCTCTCACAGTAAAATTCAAATCTCGTCCTTGCATATGGATTTAACAAGATAAACATTTTTAATAGCGACGTTCCACAAGGTGAATTCCCTGGCGATGGTTGTGGCCACCACCATAACATGCCGGGGTATGGACTGACTGTGTGAGAACTTCATAATTATTAAGAGTATGGCGCATATTGTTGGAAATCTTTAGGCAATAACAATTTGATATTTATGATCTGACTATCATCCTTGCTTCAACTGACGTAATGCTGCATGAATACGTTTGGTCACTCCCTACACCTACAGCAAAATAACGGAAAAGTATTTCATAAAAAATGGAAGCATGATAGAGAAATAGTGTCTCTGTGCTTGAGTCCGCACGCCTGCCAATTTCAACAAGATTCGATTAACAGTGCCGCAATGATAAACTGGTATTCCACACAGAATTGTACAGTGCCTTTCCTCTTCAAATTCCCAACTAGTTCACTGTTGTGCCTGGCTCGACACGCACTTAGAATCAAGTAACTAACTACACAGACAGAATATGTATAATTTTCTTCCTCTATAGCTGCAAATTTTCGACGACTGGGCTTTAATTTAGTGGTACTGCGATTTGGCACTCACTCTGAGAAGAAAAAAATTCCTGGTTTCTGGTTTAATAAGAAGGATATATTTTATTTATAAATACAGTTATGCATAAAAGTTTATAAACTACGCACTTCCTTCAGAGTGAAAAACTGCATTTCATACATGCATACACACATACACACACACACACACACACGCGCGCGCGCGCACACACACACAACTCTTTCCTTTATTCTTCATTGTTGTCCGTCTCATTTTCCGTCACGAAACAGACCAAATCTCAAATACATAAGTGCCTATTTATCGCATTCTTCTAACGTAAAAAGCCCACGCATACCGTCTAGTTCGTTTTATGCCAGGTCTGCCAATACCACGTTTAAACGCGACCTTATGAAATGCGCTTCAAGCCAGTTTGGATCACTTTATAGTAAATCTATTTAGTTGGTGTGTGTGAACTGGTTTCGGACGGTAGATAATAAATCTTAACGTGCATGTTATAAGAGGAAATTGTTAAAGACGCGATGTCCGGTAGGTTCGCCTGAGACATGCTAGGATGGCTATCACTCCAAACATCAGAAATGCTAATGGCTTGCAAAAAATTACTATACTGAGGGTCTGTCATATCTTACCGGGGTGCTGATAAGTCCATAGCCCGACCTACTTCCCGATGTATTTTGTTTGGTGGTGAGAATATTTCTTTTGGTGTTAGTCTTGTTATATATATAAATGATACTATTATTCCTCCAATTATAATAATAAATAGGGTATATGAGTATCTAAATCTTCTTTCGCCGTATCTTGTTTTCTTCCTGGTCGGGCTAAGGACTTATCAGCACCCCTGTGTAAGTCCATAAATATAACAGTGAGATAACCTCTACGGATGTCAACTGCGTTGACCAGAAGCCCTGATCCTCTGATGTCATTATCACTGAAACCTTCAGATGGATTTTTCTCGTGTTTTGGCAACGTCTGATTTATTACTGCTTTCTACGGATTCATGTGATTCGTCATGAGCCACTCTTATCTACTGCTGACGTCATTAGCGTACAAATAACACTCTGCGCTCTGTGGTGCAGTACACAGACATGACTAGGGCGAAATTTACTTTCACAATGCCGTAAGGTCCCATGGTAGACGCGTAAATGTAATTTCGTTAACGTCCGTTTGAAAAGTAACGCCGTTTTTCACGAAAATTCACAAAGGTTCAACAGCATTACGCGCAGACATTATATTAAACTTCACCAAAACCAGACAATACATGTGGAAAGTGCTGATACAAATTCTTTTACGCTTCTAAGTAAAGCATATCTTTCAATGAGTCTACTTTTATGAAACTCACAAATGCTGAAGAGCATTATTTGAAAATCTTCTATACCGAATTTTGCTTAAGTCGCTTGGGAATATGGAAATTATGGGTACAATTTACGCCTTTCAGCAACACAACACGACAAGCAACGTACGTATAACTTAACATTAAGGTGCGTTCGTGCAACCATTGTTGCAGTGGAAAAGCAAATAAGTATTACACAACCTGAGTGTGTGTATTCGTAGCCTTAGGTATCCAGCATGCGATGCGCATGCACCGTGTCTTATGTGGCCTGCCCCGCTCTACAGTATTTTTCCACATTATCTTACAAACGACGCGATTTTCGGAAAAAGGTATTGAACACTAAATGTGTGTTTCGAGTTTCTCTACAAATTTCTCTGAAACATTTTTCATTCTAGGAAGAAATGAGCGAGATATGATCAACAACGCATATTGGTCTTCATGTAAAGTACACTTTATTCTTGTCCGATTGTAATGAAACTTGAATTTTCTCGATAGGTTTTCGAAAAATACTCAAATATTAAATTTCACGAAAATCCGTCCAGTGGGAGCCGAGTTATTCTATGCGGATGGACGGACGAATGGACATACATGACGAAGCAAATCGTTACTTTTCGCATTTTTGAGAACGCGCCTAAAAACAGGCAACGCACTCATTCAACACAATCTAGCAGGACCCACACAGCAAACCGGAGCAGGACAACAGACAATCAACAAGACAAAACCACCGAAGTTTTCACAGACTGAGAGACAGATGCGGCCACCCGAAGACAGCACATCGATAGTTAAACAGTACATACTGAAGATAAAGCAGGGTAGCATCGAAATGCGTGTGTTACTGTAAAATTATTGACAGTACAAAGTAGCGAACCAGACCACTATTGTACATCTTGCATAATGCACTAGTGTCACTCAGCCGATTTTCGCGAAACTAATACTTGCTCGACAATTTTTTTGTACAGAACTCCTATACTGCATTTCAGGAAACTATTGACAAACGCTTTAGCCAATAATACTAGCTCACAGATAGACAGACACACAGACAGACAGACAGGCGGACCGACGGACGGACGGGCGGACGTGGTTTCAGCATGAGGCACTCCTGCTTTACTTGGTAAAGAATGCCCCAAATCGAAGGCATAAAATACGATGCAGATAATCCATCACACTTAAATTCACTGTCCATGTCAAGGCAAGTGTTAGTAGTTAATTTATGCAAGTACTGTCATTCCCAGGATGTCAGCTATTCTCAGGCCCTTCAGCCAAATAAAGAACAGTGCCTTAATAAATGGCTGCTTTTTCTCGCAATGTTACCAAACAACCAATTTACAAATATCTTATAATTTCTAATTTGAAACTGCATCACCGGAGTAAATACAATAAGAAAATTCTTGAAACCTCGATGTGGGAATTCTTAAATCGAAATCAGTTCCATGTCAGAATCTTTTACGTGAGTTTCAACAGTAGCCTATGCCACTGGGATTAACACGAATTACATTACTTTACAATGACTTCTAAAAAGCGACATTACATAGATACCATGCATCGCTTCCTACGCCTTCTCTTCTTCTTCTGAAAATTTTGGCCTACGATAGAAGATTTAGACTTTTCCCAATATAACACAACCGGTTTCATTAGCGTATTCTGAGTATGGTTTTAATTCCACAGATCTTCTCCTCTGTTATGGAAGTTGTAATCTGTTTTCTGGCAACAATTTGCAAGAGGAAGTGGCCTGAAGACGGAGAATAACAGGTCATTCACGTCATTGATTCTATTACAATTTAAACAAATAGAATCTTATACTAATGCGACTGCCCGAATAAACTTCCTGGTTGAAGATAAAGATTTCGACTTTGATCAAAGAAACTGAGACCGAAGACTCCTGGACGTCGTGATCACATTGCAGGCTATTCGTATCGCAGTACACGAAGCAACGTGGAAATGTTCTGACAAATACCTGTTAATAGTTTTAACAGTTTATCTGCACTCTCTGATGTAGCCATGCACAGCCCTGTACAGCCCCAATAGATAGGACAGGATTTCCCGTCAGACCTACATGAGGTAAATTTCTACTTTTTCGCGCCTCATATCAAACGCCCTGTCCCGAATTTTAATTATGACGGATATTAGATTAAGAATTACAAAAACACAGCCAATCACTGAGCGGCTTATCGGTCCAAATTCAAATAGTACTTGATCTCCATTATTATTATTTTTAGGTGGCATCGTTCCGTTGTGTTTTTATCAGTCGAGTGTTTATCTTTACTCTCCGATAAACACAACTATGGGTCTTGTACTTCGTTTTATTCTACCCTACTAGGTGTTTCAGCTGTCCTGTCTGATGATATTTTAAGTCGACAGCCAAAACTTGTAGCAGTATCGAATAAATCTGTTATACAGGATCTATACAGGGTGTCACAGGAGGAACGGACCAAACTTCGGGAGGGTGTTCCTTATGTTAAAGTACACCGATATAACCCAAAACACCTATATCCAAAGTTGAACGGTTACGGAG
>Ga0209629_10002227_pt1 | contig 13034 bp, 9 predicted proteins | sample TergutCu122P5_FD_187286 | JGI IMG/M metagenome (GOLD analysis project Ga0209629, IMG submission 187286) | Cubitermes ugandensis P5 segment gut microbial communities from Kakamega Forest, Kenya - Cu122 P5 (SPAdes) (version 2) | ecosystem: Host-associated > Arthropoda: Insects > Digestive system >... | reverse complement strand
CCCCCCCCATTATTAGCAAAGTTTTGTCTATTTTCACAACAATTCACCAACAGCCATTGACACTTCATTATTACTGTGGAACTGGCAACATCCAAAGCGGTGCTTCAATGGCTCAAAATTCCTAGTTAAATGACTTGAAGAAGTATCACATCTTGCAACAGGTCATTTATTTGGGCTGCTGATACAACACTTCAGTGACCAATATTCCACAACAACAATTAATTGGACTTGTTCATGTATGGGTCCAAATGCAAGAATATCATTTCAACCAAAATGGAATTTTTAAACTCATGCCACGTTGGCATTCATCAATGTGCTTACAGATGACGACGAAAAATTATAGTTCAATAGAATAAATATGATACATTTAACATTTTAATTACTTATGATTTAATGTTTATGTTCTAGCGAACCTTCCTCATGGAACATACCACACACACATTCACATGAAACAGTGGAAGACATTGTGTCGGCACCTCAGACTGGAGCAGTTACATAATTAAATAAAAGGCAAAAATTTTCCACTAGAAGGAGCTGTTTATTGTATGTAGCAACTCTTTCACCACATCACCTCCAACATGTGAGACCATTTCAGTGGTCTTCGGAAGCAGTTGTAACTCTTTTATAGCATGTACTTCACATTCAACTCTTTTCATTGCTGACATGTCAACAGGTAACCCATAATCAAAATACAATAAAACTTACAACAACAAAAGCTTACTAGAAATTGCACTGCTAGATTCCTTTTCAAAATAACAGCCTCAACTGTTCGAACATGTAATATTTTAACAGACCTTCAATAACATGAGTTTTTCCATATGGTAAAAAAAAATAGGATAAAGGTCACCCTACATGTCATGAAGACACAGAGCAGTAGAGGCACAGCCTGGCAAACAGGCCTGGTACCCACTGCACAGGAGACTTAATGGGCCCCAGGGCCACTCTGGACAGGTGTGGAAAATCTTGTTCCCATCAGGGTTCAAACCGTAAACTGTCCAGCCTGCAGGAACTCACTATACTAACTATGCTAACCCAAAGCGTTTTTCTGTACAGACCTAACAATACTGATATAAAACCATACCTGTAATCTCCAGTCTCGGCACAGCAGCTATTGCAGGAGCTTTATCACATATGAAGCCAGAGATTAAAGAAACATTCTGTAGCTGCAATTGCTGAAGTACTGCCAGCATGTTAACTTCCCTTTTCATTTGTGTATGCAAAGAACAGGTGCAAACAAAATAACTGAAGCTGAAAAGCCATACGCACATGCCATGTAAAAATATGAAGACTGTGCAGTGAAGCACTTACAAAAATAACCCACACTCCTTAGGAAAAATTCGAATTAATACTAAATTAATAATAAAATAAATAAATGAATAGTTACTTTTTGTGCTGGTGTTCAGAATGGACCAATCCTTCGAACTGGCCAGGAGCAGCTTGATCCAGAAGCTGAGGACAAAGGGACAGGAAATGGGAATGAGCGTCAATACTGTGCCATCAAAAATACATCTACACTCAGCTACAAGATTCAAGTTTCCTGCAACTACACAACCACCGTGTACGCTACAGAAACGTGCACTGCACTGTGTGGATTAATACAATTCAGTATGTACTTTCACATTCCTACTTAGACTCTCTACATTACTTTGAAATATAACTAGAACAGATTTACATGCAGCAAAGAATGAACATTTAAATAACCACTACCTGTATTACACAGTATAAAAGAAGAAGAAGGGACAAACCATAGAAAGATATTCCAAATATGAATCATTGTTTCTATGCAACGAAACAGCTTACTACATAACACAGAGCTTAAAATCAAGTGTTTCTGGGCAGGTAGAAGAAATTCAATACTGAAGTAACTTAACCTTACAGCACCAGGATTTAAACAGCAAGAGTCTGCCTCTGTGTACGACATTCTTTTCACTAACCACTGAAATTTTTGTGCATGCTTACAAAAACCACTGATATATGAACCAAACAAGACTACATAATGAGAACAGCGGAATTCTTTGGGAAATAAGACAGAGATATTTCCATGTGTCTTAGAATATGCAGTAAGTATTGTTAGTTCCTACATACCTAAAATAAATTTGTAGAAGATGCAATCACTTCAGTTTGTTCTACTTATGTTTTGGGTTTGAAGCCCTGGTTTTGCTTAGGGAGGTCACACATGATGTAATCTGACTATCCTGAGTGTATGTAGTTGTGGCTGTTACAGCTCTCTCTTTGTCAAGCTAATATGGCTGTACTTCTTCTCAGTAAAGAAACAGACTTCAGTGCAAGACAGTGCTAACCAAATCAGCAAGGCTATCAAATATTATTTTTTTAGTGAATATGAAAGGTCACAAAACCCACAAGAGTTCTCACAATTAGGAAATAATTTAAGAAGAGTTTTCTGATCAAGAAATTTGAGACAAATAACATCTAAACGTAATAAAAAACATTTTCCTTTGTCGTCGTATCAGCATAAAGACACTTTGGGTTTAGTTCATTTTAACTGAAACTTTCCAGCACTGGTGGATGGAGATGTGTATGACACCAATACCCAGAAAAGATAAACACTGATTATTATTATTAATTCTCACCTTCCTTCAGTTAGTCTAAACACTATGTCCTCTACGTAAAAACAAGTTTCTCAGCTGCCTACACCTCTTGCATACAGTGAGTCAAAAGTAACTGTACCTATAATATATAATAAACCAACAAGATGCAACTCTGGCAGTATCGGTGAGCACTGTACTATTCCACAGCCAAAATACAGTGCTCACCGACCTTGACATCTATACAGGAGTTATTCAATCCCAACTCATGGCAAACACCAGTGGCTGCTGTTACAGTTTATAGTGTTCCTTATGATGGACACAAAGGGCATCCAAAACATGTAGAGCATACTTGTAGTTGTTAATAAACACAATACTGCCAGAGTTGCATCTTGTTGGTTTATTATATATTATAGACTTGTGTTGCACAGAAACTCAAATATAAAATTAACTGTACCTACTGTGGACAAAGCGCATATTAAGATAATTCTTACTCCATGCAGCAGAGCAAACCGGTTCTCAACTAATTAAGGAATTCCTCATATTTTATGGAACCCAAAGGTTCATTACTGCATTCACAAGTGCCCACCACCTGCCCCTATCCTGAGCCAGATTGATCCAGTCCCTGGCCGACAGCATATTCAGATATTTTATAACAGAATACATTTGTCATATTTACTGTAGTTAGAAAAATGTTAGAAATGGCCACCCATGTGCTTGTACAGATGCACACACATGCTTTATCTTTTTGAAAAAATGTGTTAACAATTCAGTCTGAGGGATGTTCCTGATGAATGCTGCAAAGGTGAGAAGCGACTTTCGGCCCCTTCTGTATGTGCTATCATACCTTCTCACTGCACACCAAGCCTGCTGATTGTAAGTCGGCAATAAAACTCTGCCTTTGAAATGGAAGCCACATCACATTGAATTTTCACGGTTTATTGCGGGAATGGACACTCAGAAACCTGTCAGATTTTGCGAACACACGCAGCACTTCAGCTGCCAGCAGAACACATGCCAGAATGTACTGACTGATGAAAAATAAATAACACAGCTAACCTCGTCATCCAGGCTCTTTAAAGACTCCTATTGAATGGGTTCTTTCCCGGGAGTAAAACAGCCAGCCTGTGGAGCTTGCCAAAAATTATATTTATTGCGTAGTTAAAGAATGAGTGAAGATATACTTCATTTCTCTGTATGTTTTCATGGCGCTGAGAGAATATTTAAATGGCAAGGGCTCTGGCTGTCACACGCATCGGATGCTGGAGCCAGGTGGGGTTTTAAATGCCATCCTATGCCTGGGACACACAGACTCTAAAGGTTAATATTACAACTGTTAGTTTAACTTTAACTGCATATAATTTACATTCTGGTCAACCTGGGCTTGATGATGTGACTGTAACCATTTACTTCAGTGTCAAACACATGAAATATATTTTGTGCAAAATTTATAAACTTTTGTGTTCACTTCAAATTGCTTATGTATGTAAAGTTTTCCTCCTCTATATCTGTGGTTCCCAAAGTGTGCTCCATACTATTTGTAATGGCTACTTTGAAGTTAACTATTTTTTAATTATATAAACAATGTTTTGTTGCCCGTCCCAGTGGCCACGTGGTCTAAGGCATAGGTCTACGGCCACTCGCCTGCTGAGATTGTGGGTTCGAATCCCACCGGGGGCACGGATGTCTGTCTGTTGTGAGTGTTGTGTGTTGTCAGGTAGAGGTCTCTGTGACGAGTTGATCACTCGTCCAGAGGAGTCCTACCGACTGTGGTGTCTCATTGTGTGATCTAGAAAAACAAACTTCGTGAATCAGGACGCCAAGACACACTAGGGGTTATCGTGCAAAGGAGGGGGAAAAAAATGTTTTGTTAAAAATAAATGTGGAACTTCTTTAATTGGTATACCTTTATTTCATATGACCTAGTTAGAATACTAATTCAGAAACTTCTGTACCCACGAAGCAAATGGCAATAATTTTAATTAAGGTCAAATCATGCAAACCATTGTTACTAATGCTACTGGTACATATTCACAGCATAATAAAATAAGTTCCAAGATATAAATTTTTAATTTTGGATACCTATCATCCAGACACTATGTATTTATGTGAGCAAGGATATGAGGAGCTGTGTTTATTTTTCAAAGACAAAAGGGGTCCACAAGCAAAAATGTTTGGAAAACACTGCTCTAGGGCAACTAATTACCGAATACATAATTGGCATGGTGACTGTATCAAAAACTGGCCTAAAACATGTTGCTCTCAATTCAAGAAAAAGGTGCATATAATAAACATGTAGATGCTACTTGAAATTTTCCTTGTGGTATTTGTGGTATAGTTTCTGGCTTCATCCATACAAATGTCTATAATGGATTCTGGAAAAATCTGCCCAGAGCAAAATGGTTCCATGGCCAAATCAAATTGTAAAACATAGGCTTAGACCATCACCTGTGACTGGATCTGCCCTTTACTGTCACAGTTGAACTGTAATGGGCTGCATGTATTTTAATTCATTTACTTTTTAAAATGCCATCTACAAATCTTTAAGAACATAACCTCAATATTCTTTGTGTTGTATCTCCTACAAACTGATAAAAAGAGAGCGTTAAAGAGAAACATGAAATAAACACAATGAGTCAGTGATGTAAATTAAGAAACTAACCTATATTAGTACACTCACTTTCCTCTCAGCCAACATTCACAGTACCCATGATACACACAATATTAAATACTGGAATACTTTTAGTACTAATCCTGTTGAAATGCAACAGACAGAACTGTCATTTACTTACCTCTTGTGAAAGGCTCATAAGTGAAGCAGCAGCAGTACTGCGCCCACTGGTAGCCACCGTAGCCATTGACATCCCTAGTTCAGATGTGTCCTTCCCCAGAACTGCACCCAACTTGAGGATATAGACACCCGTAAGGCGACGCAATGACTGCAGCTTCAATCGCAGCTCTGTGAGGCGAGACCAAGTAGTGCTAGCACCTTCCAGGCCCTCAGATTTTCTAAGAAGTTGGTCAGCTGCCTCTTGGAGAGACATGACTCTTGGTTCACATCGTTCCAAATCACTTCTCAGTTCCTGTCAGCATAATTATTAATGTTAACTCAACAGCTTCAAATAAAAAAAGAAACTTTGGAATGTCCTTCCCAATACACTGAAGGGGGAAAAAAATGCAATGCTTTAGATATTGACATGAGCAAGTATTAAGGAGGACACAAATAAATATAGCTTTGTAGAGTATTCTAACTGAACTACTTACCCGGAATTTAATATATTTGGCTTCTATAACTTCAAGTTCATCTGTCAGATCAACCGGTTCTGCTTGCCTAATAACATTTTCAGTCTTTTCAAGCCATGTTACTAGTTCTTCAATAATCTGGTGGAATTCATCATTCTGAAAACAGAATTAAACACAATAAAAAGAAAGTCAGTAAAGCTCAATAATATACAAAAACCTTCATATGAAAAATATTGCTTATTGCAAATGCACAATACAAAACACAGGTGCATATGCAGGGGGACCCAAAAATAACTGGAATTTAAATGTGGCACGCGAACTAGTAGTAGTTGCATGATGCGCCACTAGGTGCCGTGAGTCAACAAAATATTCTAGCAGTGTGCTGTGTGGCGTCAATCTAGGTTGACTGTTATTGTTGTTGTGGCTTTTTTTCTAGGTGCCTGCTACAAAGTTCGGTGATTTTTATGATGGCTGATAATAAAGAACAAAGAGTGTGTGTGAAGTTTTGTTTTCTGTTAGGGAAATCAGCTGCTGAAACTGTTTTAATGATGCAAGAAGCTTTTAAGGAAGACACTTTAAGTAAGACTCAAGTAAATGAGTGGTATTCACGTTTCAAAGGGGGGTGAAATGTCATGAGGACCAACCAAGATCTGGCCGACCTTCAACCTGCCGAAATGAAAATCTTGAAAATGTTCACAACACAATCAATGCAGATCATCATCAGACCATTGCAATGGTCTGACGACGATCTGCATTTGCTGACATGAACTCCAAGACAAACCAGTTATCTCAGAAATCTCCAATGCACTGATGAGATTTCTGAGATAACTGGTTTGTCTTGGAGTTCATGTCAGCAAATGTTAACATAAGATTTGAATAAGAAACATGTTTCCACAAAATTCGTTCCTCGGTTGTTGACAAAGGATCAAAAAAAAAATCGTTTGAATGTTTATTATGATTTAAGGGAACAAGTTGGAAATAACACACAGATTCTTTCTAAAGTTGTGACCAGAGATGAGACTTGGTGCTATGGTTATGATCCGGAAACAAAACAAGCATCAAGCCAGTGGAAAACTCCTAATTCTCCAAAACCAAAGAAGGCCCGGCAAGTTCAATCAAATGTTAAGATCATGTTCATTAGTTTTTTTGATGCTAATGGAATTGTGCACAAGGAATTTGTTCCTCCTGGACAAACTGTGAATCGACAATTTTATTTGCAGGTGTTGAAAAGGTTACACGATAGTGTACGGAAAAAACGACCAGAAATGTGGAGCAGCGGTAATTGGTTCCTTCACCATGACAATGCCCCTGCCCACACAGCCTTGAGTGTGCAGCAGTTTCTGGCAAAAAATAACATGACGGTTATCCCTCATCCTCCCTATTCACCCGACCTTGCGCCATGCGACTTTTTCGTGTTCCCTTTCATGAAATGCCAGACGAAAGGGAAACGTTTTGCTGATGTCAGCGAAGTGAAAAAGAAAACGCTGGAGGTCTTGAACAACATCAGCAATGAAGAGTTCCGGGAAATGTTTTCAACAGGAGGAGAAACGTTGGTACAAGTGAATCAAGTAAAAGGGAGAGTACTTTGAAGGAGACTAGAGTTGTAATAGTACAAAACCTAATAAACCATTTAAAAAAAATAATTCTGGTTATTTTTGGGTACCCCCTCACACATCCTGTTCCTCCTCTTCATTATGCAGACTGACTTATAGGTCTATGAGGGTCTATAGGCTGCATACCCTTACATGTAATTTCAATATCTATAGTAAAGGGATAACAACATTCTTAAGCACATCACTTCTGATTTGGTTTTGGTGTATTGTTGAGCTTGTAACATGTATAAGTGGGAGATCAATGTTAACGTCCCCACCTCACATGTCATACCACACATCACAGCAGGTACAAATGTTTTATAGGGAATTACATTTAACAGAAAAGGGGTCCAGAGAAACAATGATGCAGTAAGGCACTGTACTGTCCTTGTTCATCACCATTTGTTGAAAATGTTCTTCAATGAACTATCCAAGTCACTGTGTGCAGTCAAAATTTATCACATCATTCCCACTCCCCTGGTTTGCCACAGTGCACACTCAATTTCTTCAGTGCACCCCAGTCTTGACAGAAGAGTACAATTACCTCCATAAGAGCAGTCTGTAGTTTGGTTTGCCAGGCAGCAGCTGCACGACACACTGCATCCCATCGACCATTTGTTGTCACAAGACGTGTACGGAGTTGTTCTGCCCTTTCTACATCTTCAGTGTGGTCAGCAAGATGTGTCCCAACAATATTTAAAGAGACCACAATATTCTTGTGACTCTCCAGGTCCATCAGGAATTCCTATTCATAGTGGAACAAGGTTGTGTGTAAAATACATGTCAGCAATGTTCTTCCGTAACTGAGTATGAAACTGCACAAACACCCACACAAAGTAGCTCTCTGTGGGAATGAAATATAAACTTTTTTTCATCCATGTCTGTGAATCCCTCTCCCAAGCATATGTTCTGTTGCATCTCATCTACAGACAATGTAGTAAATGAGAGAATAACAGATAACAGGTTTTAAGTATACACTGTCACCAAACAATGTCTTGCAATGTTGTACAAATCACAAGCCTTGTATGCATATGTACTGAGGGCATTTTACTACTGCTACCGAGTGCCCACATTGTACAGAAATTACATTTAAAAATTATTTACAGAAGCTTTTAACTTACAGTTGTAATGCTATTATGTGTAATAGTTCTTAACATTACTGTGAATGCTGAAATACAATGAAACCTGTATCATCATTCTCATATGCGTTTTCCTGCAATTAACTGTTCATTTTTCTGATCGCGAGAAAATTTTCTAATAAACAATGAATTATTACACTTAATGCATCACTCCTTATAGTGTCATTTTCCTGTATAAAATGTTCAGAATTCCCAGTTCTGACCCACAATATTCCAAGAATGAGCAAATTTGTGTGTGTGTGTGTGGGGGGGGGGACAGTGGAAGTAGCATCACATTTTTGGAAGGAACAGCAGCACCACAAATCAACAAAGTGTGTGACAAAAGTAAAATGATTTCGAATAGACAATTGCTCTAACCTGTCTACCCTGTTAATTCCACTATAGTTGTACCCATCGATGTGAAATGTCACCACCCAGCAGCCAAGTGCAAAATGTCAGTCAAATGGCAAGCATGTCAGCCACAAGTTTTAGAATATGACTGTATACTATGTAGAACACAGGCATTGACATTGCAGGACAGTCCTGCACAGGATGAAAATGCCCAAGACAGGGTAACGATACTACCATGTGCAAGCAGTGATGGCAATAAAAATGGGTGCCAAACCTGATTGAACGCGTTCTTTTAAAAATGGAGAAATGTTTCCTGTAAAATTATATGCAAATAAAAAGGTGGGGCTGACCACAACCACTTTCAGGTTGTTTTTAAGGGTGCTCCAATGCCTCTGCAGGTATGCAAATTAGGAAACATTGACATACTTCAAATAGTTTTACAGGACGCAGCTAGTACTAAAACCTGTGTGCCTGATGCACTTGGAGGACAAGAAACAAAATAAACGTTCTGCTGGTAGTACTTTTCACAGCAGTGGCTTGGCAACAAGTAACACTAACAACAATCATGAATTGCTTTTGTCTGTGGGACTATGCATGTTAACTTAATCACAGAAGCTGGACTAACACTCCAGTAAGAATGATGATGATGATGAAGGCGACTATGATGATGGTAATGATGATGGTGCCTTAGATGAGAACTGGATTTGGGTGGCCCCAAGGATGTCGATTTCAGTTCTGTGGACAACTGGCTTGCAATGTGTCTCTTGTCCAGGATCCACAAGTTACATTATGATTGTGTGGGTGGGTGGGGAAGATGTACAGATGAACATGACCTTGATCAGTGCCAAATTTTTCCAAAGCACACACACTGCTTATGAAACTGTTACATATTTTATGTGCACAGCATTAGTGAATGTAATGGACAGAACATATGCAAATTGCAACGGCACTGTTCTGTTTAAAATGTAATGCTTCAACTAAACAGCTGTTAATTACAGATTCCTTTGGAAATAATGATTTGTATGTGGGTAAAACTAACTTTTTTACATATTTATTACTCTGGTACGCCTAAGTGAAAAACTACAATTCTGTTCTGTCTTGTGTTTCTGACACACTGTAATGCTTTCCCATGACTATTCTTTTCCCATGTTTATTTTCCTTGTTCTTTACTGAAATAATAACACCCCTGATGATGGCCTCATGTGGCTGAAACATGTGGCAGCCATACATAAACAATGCTTGTTGAAACGAAATTAACACTGCCTTAGGATGGTGTTAATAAACAAGTCTAGAGACACAAAGTTATTTCAAATTCTGGTTAAGGCCTATGAACTACAAAAACTTTGTGAAGTATACATTTATTGTGCATTTAACAATGTGGTCAGTAGTTCATATTATACTACAGCCTCGAATGACTGAATAATCAGTGAGTAATGAAACTGAAAGGAAGTGGAAGGAAGCAGTCATGGCACAATTTAAGGTGATGTCCTAAGATTTGCTGAATGAATGGCAAACATTGTCAGCTCTGTCAGAGCCTCTCTCTATTGATGTGATTTCAGCCCAGGATCTCCCAAATACTAAGTAGTACTACACATGGGCCTGTTATGTTCAGTACCTACCCTGTGATCTTGAATGGTGTCCTCTAGCTGTTCTATGTGGGTGGGTGGCGCAGTCTGACTGCCCTGGGTCCCCTCAGCAAACTGCAGCCATTGCTCCAACCTCCACAAATCATTGTCCAGCTGCTGCCAATTTCTCCGTGAGCACAAAGGGCATGTTAGCCTTGCGCTCTCACTGTAATGTACAATAAATATAGTTACTGCTACTGCATGCTTAGGGGAATCATTGTGCTGAAGGTTATTCTAACAAATATAAATTTACATCAAAATACAACATCCAGCTCTATTAGCTGTCCTGCCCTCAATGTTCTTTTTTTGATAGTGTAATGCTTATGGCAAAATATATTTTGCTGCTATTTGCACTTACATTTGCAGCCATACACAGCAGCCCTAAGAATAGGGAATGTATGAACTTAATGGAAAATGCAAGAAATTGTATCTGAAATAGTTCATAAAATGAACATAATAAATAAATAAATAAAAGGTGTAACACCTTATTCTGCCAACTCCTGTAATTTTTGAGTGCAGTGGAAGGGAAAACCTGTGACTTTGTTAGATCTCCACTTTCTTTGAATTCTCCATAGATATTAACAGTGAATGATATTTTGCAAATACATATGATGTACTTAATACAGCAGATACATAGATTGAAGGATAATATGAAGATGGATCTTCTGGAAATATGATGGGAGGGCAAGAAATGGCCTGATCTGGCTTAGGACAGGGACAAGTGGCAGGCTCTTGTGAACATTGTAATTAACATTCTGGTCCCATAAAATGCTGGGAATATCTTGTCTAGCTGAGGAACTACTAGATTTTCAAGGACTCTGCTCCATGGATTAAGCTTATAAATGGGATAACAAATACAGTATGTCTTGTATGTTGCGTAGTGCCAATGCGGAGACATTAAGATGCGTGGGTGGGTGCAGTTTCTCTTGAAAATACAATTTTTATCACACTGATGAAATAAGGAAGCTTTCTTGACCCCTCTTCATAATGTTTAACAAAGAAAATAAGAGAAGACTACACTGACTGAGCAAACTGAGTAAGACATAAGAAGTCAGCTGATGTATATCTGAATACAAGGTCAATAAAGTATTATATTTCATGATCAAATCCATCTGTGTGACTCATTATCTCTGCAACTGGTCTATGCTCGCAACAAGACACACAACCCTAGAACCAGACATTTCCTGCCACAAGTATCTACTAAGTTTCCTTCCTCAATTTTTCTTATCGGTATTTATCAACTACTAAATGTCACACTGGTATTCCGTTTCCAAACAGCAAATTTTTCAGTTACACTTTTCTGATATGCACCCTCGGTCTATTCTTAGGGTCTTCAGTGAGAAAGTCCACACTGACCGTTTTTTGTATGTTCGGTTATGGTTAATTAAACAAACAGGCCAAGCAGTACACCTGGCTGCACATGCATGCACAATGGAGTTCTATTCACCTATAGAAATGGTTAAAGTTGATCAATGGTTTCACAGATTTCCAGTAGTTAAAAAGTAGCACAAAACAAAACAAGATTAAAACGTCTATGCAACGAACTGCACAGTAACATACTTGATGGTTAAGTGAGTATTGTATTTTCTAAGGTAAACTTCAATCTCCCGCTTTAGAGCCTCTCCAATTGGACACCTCATCACTCAAAACCACTAATGATACTTCATCTCCCACTTTCGTGCCTCTCCAATTGGACACCTCATCACTTGAAACAACTAATGCTGACTGACCTACCACACGATTTGTGTGCCAGAAATATCCATATAGGCTTGCTTGCTTGCCAAATGAGTAACATTTGAAAACTTATTAACAAAGTGATAAAAATAACCACACACCAATTCCTACTTGCCAAATATAACGCATAAAACCTTCTTCCAGGTTGGTATTATTAGAGATCATGTGAATTGTGAAGCATAGGAAGTAAAAGTGATTACTGATTTATGATATTCTCACATGCTGAAAGGTACAGTGATTTTATGCTGCTGAAGTGGAACTTACATATACTTGGGCATATATGCTGATGATACATATTCTGTAGCCCCTCAAACTGTGTAATTTATGTTTAATTAAACAATTAGTCCCTCTAGTGCAAATGTCCCTCTAGATCACACAAGTATACCTAATTACTAATTACTGTCTTATATATTTTCTGCACTTGCAATACAAAAAATACATATACATACTGCACATTCATGCAAGATTTAGTTTTATAAACTGAGGTGTAATTAATCAGAAGTTTAACCCTTACCTCCAATATTACTATTCAACCAAAAGTCTGGATCTGAAGTTCATTAAGTTGATAGTCCTCACGTAACATACTGTGACAGAGGAACTTCCTCATGTATGAGTGGTAAAGTTAGTTGCCTCTCTGAACACTAAGCAGGCATATGAGGGAGTCCATTACAGCTCCATCAATTCTTCTTCAACATTACAAAGAGATGAATGGTCAGCTTCATGCCATGACCTTTTTTACCTGACTTGTCAAATATTATTGTATTTAACCTGATTGATGCAAATAAATATCTATCTATCTATCTATCTACCTCTGGGGAAAGAGCA
>Ga0209629_10002226_pt1 | contig 13035 bp, 5 predicted proteins | sample TergutCu122P5_FD_187286 | JGI IMG/M metagenome (GOLD analysis project Ga0209629, IMG submission 187286) | Cubitermes ugandensis P5 segment gut microbial communities from Kakamega Forest, Kenya - Cu122 P5 (SPAdes) (version 2) | ecosystem: Host-associated > Arthropoda: Insects > Digestive system >... | reverse complement strand
CCCCCCCCGAAAAAAATTCCTGGGTACGCCACTGACTGATATGCCAAATTAATACAAATTCCGTAAATGTGCTACTCTCTTTAAACTTCATTTGGCTAATTTCTGAACCAAGGACATGAATTCAAAAGTCAGCAGCCTGTTTGTTCTTGACAGAACTTCTTGTTTTTAAACAGGGAGTAATAACCTGGCAGGTGAGGCTAATACTAATTGGCACTTAGTTTTATAAAACTCATTTGGCAGTGACCCCAAATAAAGCAACTGGTGGCAGTCTTCTGTTAATGTACTCTCAGGGAAGGACAAGCAGACACTGTTTCACAATCTGGTGTGTGCTACAACAGTCTGAACCCAGGCCCAGAGAAGTGTGTTACCTGTGTTGATTTTGAATCAGGAAATACATTTAAGAACAAAGATGATATCAAGTGACACTTCTTTGTGAGACACACAAAAAAGAGCCAGGATATTGTAGCTGATAGACTGGACAACAAAGGAATTGTAGGTCCATTACTAGCAGGGAAATGGCATTTATCCCTTCTCCAAAACGTCGAGACTGGCTCCAGGGCCCACCTAACCTCCTATTAAATGGGAGTAAAGCAGGCAGGTCATCTAGCACCGAAGTTAAACGTGAGTGGAGCCATACCTACATTCCCCCATGTTCCTTCATGGCATGCACATAACACAAATAAATTACCAACTATAATTATTTACAAGCTAACTACCACATGATTTCATGCTGTAATTTTCACCAAATCTTATTACAATAACAAAATAATTTGTTATGGACTCTTCTCACTTTGATGTCATATTGTGTGACAAACTTATTACCAAGCTAAACATTAGAAAGCATTTTAGCCACTGACCGTGCTAAAGGGTTAATGGCCCATCATCATTAATAACAACTGAAAGTCTGGCTGGTGAATGCAATATCTGGCTGCTAAGCAAAATAAAACTCTTGTGCATGATCAAAAATAAACCTGCAATTTATAAAGAATTTAGTGTAGGACCAACAAGGCACAAATTACATTGTGACCCGTCATGCTCACCTGGAGGGTTTTCATCCTCCATGATCCGTGCATCCCGTGTCACCACCTGCTACTAAGAACACCACCATTTCTTTATGATATTCTTGGTAAAAGTTGTGTTACGAAAGAAGAAGAAAAAAGGACCAGCAGAGTATTTCAGGAATCACCTGCTGACCTAGAGAGACGTCCACTCACCCACACCAACTACTGTCTCTAGTTACAGCTCCTCCACTGATCAACACAACGAACTGGAGAAGCCACCAGTTTCTTTACAGACAGTTGAAGGAATATACAGTGCCAACAGCAAATTGTGAACAAGTGCAGTTTTATTACAGATGTTCAGTCCAAGTGACTGATGTGCCACATTTTTGGAACCAGAGTGTATCCTGAAGAGTTGCCAAAATGATGACCTCATTTGAGATAGAGGTTGGGAGTAATACTTGTCTGGCTTACTGGCATGATTCCAGTCGGCTACACATTGCTGCATTTCAAAGCAACACACTGTTGCCTTAACCTGGAAATTGAGATATCGGAGAAGATACTGGAATATTTATATGACTCTCTGTTCACTAAGTCTTAAAATGACATGATGAGGAATTTGTACAGCTTCACTGAATACTGTTTCAATGGTTAAATGGAGAAGGTTCAGATGGGCAGAATGATCAGGAAAAAAATAGTCATCCCCAGTTTCAGCTGAGAAACTCTATGAAAAAAAGACTACCAGAGAAACCTATGCATAGATGAGAGGATTAGGTTTGTGTGTCTGGTTCCATAGCACAAGATTTCTTAATTACCTAAATACCTGCCAACTTTACAAATGTTTTAACTTACAAAAGTAGAGTTGAAGTGCTGAATTGTTCTGGGTGAAACTCAAATTTATTTTCATTCAACAGAAACAAACCTGTGTATTACTTAAAAAACTATTCAGCATTCCAAATATACAGAAACAAAAGAGCAAAGTCAGACTAAAATTAAGTTTGGCTCTGTGTCCAAGCAGTGTATCATGAAGGCATACAGTATGTTTCAAGATGAATCTCTGTGCTTTCTAGATGCTGGCACTAGATGAAGAGGAAGCACACTTGTGGCCTGATGAGGCCAAGACTTATACTGGCAGTAAAATGGCTACTGGTAGGTTTACTCTGCTGTACAGATCAAACTAGAGGGAAAAAGACAACAATGTCCCAGGCTTGAACTAGACTGTAGAAGATTCAGTCTTTGCAGCTCAATATTTATTTACTCATTATCCTCAAAACACAGACAACTGCACAGCTGCTGTGGTATATGACACAAGGCAAGGAAACAGTTACTACATACAAGACAAGAATTGATACCAAACACCAGAGGGGTACAAAATGGAAAATCTATGGAAGGAAGAGTGGGTGTAAAAATGCAGAAAACTCATTAAAAAAAAGAACATTTAATATGGCAATTTGAGGCCTGTGTATGTACCTGACCATTTATTTATTCTTACTGACATCTCTTGGACCTCTGATGGATTGTCCCTTCACTTCTTGGGCTGCAGCCTTATAAGTGAGACCTGCGATACACACGTAACTTTTATCTGAGCAGGAATATGAACAAATATATTTCATAGTGAAATTAGGAGAAGAATAAATTCTGAAAGTATGCTACTGTTCTGTCACAAAACTACTGGCAATCCCACTTTCCAAAACACTGAAAATGACTGTGTATGGCAACAAAACAGTAACTTTGCTAAATGTTTTATGTGTGTGTGAAATATGGTGTCTTACTTTGAAAACAGAATATAAATTATGAGTGTATGTGAACAGAGTGCTCAAGAAAATACCTGTATATATGAAGGCCAAAGTAAGTAGACAATTTAGAACACTGTGTGATGAGAATCTTTGTGTTTGTACAGGTTACCAACTGTTGTCATGGTTGTGAAATTTTGGAAGTAATGATGGACAGAGCATATTGCTTAAGATGGTGAAGGCAAGGAATGTATACAGAATTTCTGGAGAAAAAAATCTCTTGGAAATTGTCCACGTGGAGAACTGAAGGAATATGAGAGGATAACACAGATGGATCTTAGAGAGATTTTCTGTAAACATGGGATGCAATTCAAACAGATTCAGGGTGATGCCAAATAGCAGACTTTGGATAGAATTAAAAGATTTTATTTTAACCCTCGTACCGTGCAGCTTTTATTATTTTGTACAATAACCAACCAATGCACAATTAATTGATAAATTATTATACTGTTACTACATGTTTCGACACTACTGTGTCATCCTCAGGCAGCTCATAGTTAGTACCTTGCTAAGTTTCATAAGTATGTCCATGCAGTCGTTGGTAATACAATTTAAAATTTCACATGTTTTATGTTGTTGAATCTCAATGTTTAAAATCTTTAAAATATTAAAACTGTCAATAAACAGTGAGTTTCAACAACATAAAACATATGTGAAATTTTAATTTGTATTACCAACGACTGCAATGACATACTTATGTAACTTAGCAAGGTACTAACTACAAGCTCCCTGAGGATGACACAATAATGTAGAAACATGTAGGAGCAGTATAATAATTTGTCAATTATTTGTGCATTGGTTGGTCATTGTACAAAATAATAATAATAATAAAAAAAAGGAATTAGCAGAGTTGAACCGCCTGTTTCTGCAACCGTACGTCCATTAGTCATGGGCTGAATTAAGGATACACTGAGCAGAAGAAATCCTGACAGCACAGAAAGAATGCAGGCAAGCAATGATAACAATAACATCGCAGTATAGTTTATTGTATTGTGATATTAATTTAATATCTCATATTCTTTGAACTTCTGTGAGTAATAAGCTATGTTTTCTGCACAATAGTTAATGCTTTGTACAATTTTTTTGTTATAAACAAATTAATCCAAGTTCTGTGATTGGAAAGACATACAAATAACAGATGTAATTACTTTAACATAACAAAATAAACAAAATCCAATGATTCTCATGTTCATTAAATGAAAAAAATTATATTATTTGTTACTATAAAGTAAAGAGTCCTATTATGACATCTAAAATGTTCGAAACCCAAATAATCTACTGCCATTAACAGAAGACTCAGATAAGAATATGTGTTGCTGTCAGCTGTCATTTTAAGAACAACACATTGATCATGTGGCTGACAATGTAGTGTTCACTGGTTTCAAATTTTGTATCCTTCCACCATAAACCTCAAAATAGGTAAATAAATGTTCATTTCTGTTTCTCACCCTTTCTAAAACTGTACTTGAACTAATTACCAGGGGGTATTAAAATGAGAAAAATGATGAAGTATCTCAAAATACACTTTTAAAAATAACAAAGAATCACATAAATGTTAAGGTAAAATACAAACATATTCTACACAGCTGCAATACTGAAACAACACATTCCACTATATTATTTCAGAAAGTGGTGAGACAGAAAAATTTCTTGTTTCTCCATGAACCTCCCTACAGTTGATGTGAACATAATGTGACTATCCTAAAATCTGACACAATTATCATTGCATTATCAAATATAAACCAATATTAAAACCACTCAATACAGCTGTTGTAATTTAGTAACATTTCACAAAATCATACAAATAAGCAAGCACACCCAACATGCTTCAACAGACCATGTCACCTTCAGGGGTGGACCTTTATTAAAAGAATACTGCCAAAAGTTTAATATTATATTACTGAATATGGTAAATAACAATTAACTACAAATATTATATACTGTATTTAATAGCATAATGTTGAAATTTTCAACAGTATTCATTTAATCAAGGTCCACTCCTAAAAATGATACAACTGTGTTGAAACATGTACGTTGGTTATGATTTTATGAGATTGTATTGAATTAAAGTAGCCATATTACATTGTTTTAATACTGCTTCACATTATGACTAGCATAACAAAGAAATTACTGTACCATTTGTTATGTGGTGACTAGAATAATACTGATCAGTAATATAGCACTAAAATTATGGTTTTTATAAAAATTAAATATGAAATACACAAGCATAAAAATAAATCAGCACATATATTGGTGCTGCTGTCAAGTGCTAACACAGTTTCATATCACAAGGTGAAACTAAGGTACTGGAACATAATGTTACTCTGTAATGGTGACTGTGGTTCGTACATGTAATAGTGTATGGTGTAGAGTTGATATGATAGTGAAAATGTCGATCATTCATCTCGTAACATTTTATGAAGCAAAGATTCATACTGCCATATGAAGTTGATACACTATATATATATATATATATTTATATTTATATACACAGATTTACCTACGTTATGTACACGTATTGATGGTTAGTTCTCTTTTCCCTGAAGTGCAGTACCAGAGACAACATGGTCTAGACTTCCCATATTAGGCTGACCAAGGAAATTAAACAGTCTAACATGGAAGATGAGTATCACAAAAAATCACAAACAGGGTCACAGTTTTGTTCCCAAAAAAATTAAGAATACTGTTTCCTTTTATTTTACCCTTAGACTGAACTGCTACAGCAAGTATCCCATCTTCACTTATCTTATTGAATCCATGCTGGTGTTCCTGTTGGCAATACACATTCAATGGGCCCCTTTGCCTCACAGCCTCTGAACATTCCCACCTCTTGAATTGGCAGTGGTTTTTCAAATCCATAACATAATAATTATGTTGCAAGCTGGCGCCTACGCAAAGCATCTAGCAGAAGTTCTACTTATGAATGCTGGTCATGTTGCACCTAAGCCTTCCCCATGCAGCATGTAAAGCAAATGCCATCTTATACATTTCTCCAGCAGTATTAATTTTAGTTTACATCAATTTTTAAAGCTATAAAATGGATCAATTCAGTCAATTCTTTTGTAACTAACTTACGATATCAAATCTTTTTCTTACATACACCTCTGACATTCTGTAAAGAATATCTTCTATACATTAAACCTGATGTATTCAATTGTCCCTTCATTCGTTTCAAATGCCACTATTAGAAACGAGAGGAACCATGTGGGTTATTTGTAGGATCAATAACAAGTTATGATTATTTAATGCTGATCAGTTTATACTTTCCAAATGTTATGGACAAAGTAACTTATGCTCATGTACCAATACAGAATATGCTGAAAAGGACTCCAGCATCTTCCACAACTGGTAATGTTAACTGAGTAGGAATTGACACACTTCTTGGTGGTGGTGGTGGTGGTGGTGGTGGTGGTAATGGTGGTGATCTTGATTTGGCAGGTGTTGAGCTGCTCCATGAAGTATCAGCACAAGAATGGTACAAGCCAGCTGACTGATCCGCAACATCAAAGAATTACAGTATCCAAAATAGCTGAATGGCAGCTCGGTGATACCAACTGTCCCTTGGGATTCAGAACTGTTGCGACTTGATGCTGATGTATTCAAAGCACTGCTGTGATGGATATTCCTAGTGTCATGAGATTCAAAATCTCCAGAATTTGTCTTCATTTGTATTTTGAAAGTGCCACAGTATTGTAAAAAGAAAACTATCACCTCTGCAGGAAATTTATAACTCCCTGATAATGTGACATTAGAGAAAATAATATTATCATCACTTACATGACTATCAACAGAGCTCGGCTCAGTGAGAGACATGATACTGTTCCAAATGGTAGCAGCTGAACGACTGCCAGCAGCCGGCGATCAGTCCATCTCATTACTCTCCATGAAGTGACCACGTACATCAAGGTGTGATGCCAGGTCTAACACCATATGATGTAGGGCTGGGTGGTCCAGAAGGTCCCCATCAGGAAGAGGGGGCTGGCATCTTGGGCGGAACTGCCGACCCTAATGCAATGTGATAACAAAGAAAAGCTTGTCCAGTAGCAAAAAGGAATTTCTGAATGAAACAAATTACATAAGGAACTCTACAGTCTGACAACTGTCTTGACTTGTCTCTCTGGACAAGATATGGAACTTCAAATACAACTAATGGAAAAGGGAACATACACATATGATTTCATCCTGGCCATAGTTGCTACCTTAAGGTTCAGACAAGATTATTTGTCATAAGCTGGACTAAAATAACAGTTCAAAACACCTGATCACAGAAGACATGTATATGTTCAACTGTAAAAGAAATATGTAACATAATCATTCAAAACTCTACATCTGATTCCTTTGCTCAAAATAATGGACTGCATCTCAGTGATATCTGTACTAAAAAGTTTACAACTTCACAAAGCTCTAAGCTAAGAAGTCACTATTTCATACAAATGTTGAGAAACAATGTATTACACTGAAATCAAACATACAGTGTTTTGTGTAAACAAAAGTGTACAGCTTACTTTGAAGGATCGGTGGAGGTGGAGAACTACATCACAGAACACATATCGCAACAGCAGAAGCCTCAGAAAGTCATCTCCAAAAAACTGAAGATATGATGAATCTGCAAGACAAGCCCACAAGTCAGGTAATTTTGTTATCTGTTCCCAGTATCTTTAGACTAATGTAATTACGATATTTCTAAAATATGGAAGTAAGATACTGTAACATTAAGAATAGTTGCATTTTACTGTCAGGTAATCCATTTAATATGAGAATTCCATTGACAAGCATTAAAGTGAAATGGTATGTTGTCTTCTTGCATAAAATGAAGCAGCTACATGTAGCAATACAAAACAGCACCTGGTGCACGAAAATAATTGATTGCAGGACCTTATGCAGTCTTTATGACCAATATACTTAACTTTGGTCCCATAAGGGTTAATAAATTACAAACAGGAGAATTATTGCTGTAATACTGATTGAATCAATAATATCATTTTCTTATAAACACAGTATAAATATTAACTTCATGTTTTCACCGTGGATTTTTAAGTCAGTCACTTTTATTTGCCGACTAATGCACTTAATTGTATAAAACTCAGAAGGTTAAACTCTACATGTATCAATATTTTAAAAGACAATTAAAAACTCCGACATGTTTCTGATCCTTTAGGATCCATCCTCAGGGAGTATTAAACGTGTAGTTCTCAACTCGTCACACCAGACACACACACACACAACACAGGTCCAAATTTCACACTGCCAAACACTGACTACACACACAAAACATCACAAGTAATTTCAGTGAAGCACGTTTAATACTCCCTGAGGATGGATCCCAAAGGATCTGAAACATGTCGGAGTTTTTATTTGTCTTTTAAAATATTGAAACATTTAGATTTTAACCCTCTGAGTTTTATACAATTAAGTGCATTAGTCGGCAAATAAAAGTGATTGACAGTATAAGTATATTGACACTGTTCTCACATTTCTTACTGTCACTGTGTTTTCAAAGAGTATGTGTAACTGCCATACAAAATGCAATCCTGGAATAATGTCAAAGCATATTATTTTATATTGGTCATGGCTTGAAAAATAATGCCGGGTCCCCCTTGCCAAACTTAAACTTCATTCATCTAAAGCCTTCAAAAAGAAACACTATTTGTGACTATAAATAAGAGTTTAACTCAGATGCCAAATTATTTTAGAGCATCTGTGCTAAGACATGCCAATGATTTCCCAATGGAAATGGGAAGGATTTTAGGAGACAAATTTTAGATATGCAGAATGGCTGCTTATGAAAAATATAGTGAGTCAAAAAATGGCATATCATGGAAACAAAAAAAGCTCTTTATTACATGTGAAAATTGATGTGGAATTTTGCTTGCTATTGCTCAGAAAATAGAGTAAAGTTAACTATAATGCATACACTTCTACAATTAGTTATTAGATGTCAATGTCTTCTGTAAAGTCTGTTACTTTAAATTATTGCTATGAATTTCTCATAGTCAGCTTAAAAAAATCAACAAACCTTTAATGAGTAGGTAGCAATATATTAAAATCCCTGATAATGGGTATATGTTTTACATCTGGTATTTTGTGGGAAAAGGAGCATTTGCTGGACTTACCTATCCGGCACCGTGTGAACAGTCTGCTGGCCTCTGTTACAAATCTGTCAATAAAGGACTGACACCGCTCCCATAAGTGGATAGGGATGTTGAGGATATTGCAGATGAAGCAGAAAGCTGTGAGCGGGCTGTGCAGGAACAGTGTGAACAGGCTGCCATTGTGCTGCTGATCTGAAACAGATTCATTTTTGAACAAGACATAGCATCTGACTGCATAATGCTGCACCCTCTGCTCAGGGCTCTATACTCATACCAAATACTTGTGAAGCAAAAATGCCAACTGTTTCTCATCACCTAAATATAGACAGACTCAGCATAATAGAAAATCCCCCTTCACCATCTCCAATACAGGAAAATACAAATCCAGAATATGTTTAACTTTGTGATGAATTATAAAAAAATTCTCTTTGTATATTTCGGTAAATATGGTACATATGAAAATATTAGAGTGTTTGGTGTACCTTGGAAGGCTGGAGGAATATCTTGAGGAGACATGAGAATCACCAAGGGCTGTCCAAAATATCGTGGGACATGCTGAAATACAAAACTGTTGTCTGAGTCCACTATAATGAAAAATGGCTTCCGTGTAAAAGGGTACAGATCTCCAGGATACAAACTGCAACAAGAACATAATAATAATAATAATAATAATAATAATAATAAAATATATTCCACTGCAAGTTTTGACAGTCAGTTACCACTATGAGAACAGGACAATGTTTTCTGCTTACCAGTGCATTTCCTTCAGCTGGATTGCCTTCTTGTTTGGATGGTCTAATTCCTTTTTGCTGCTTGTCAGAACACCACCGAGGTCATAGCCCACTGTTCAACACACAATCATTTAGTTAATCAAGGACAATAAATTTCTAGCTGAAAAAGAAAAAAAGCACTGATCACTTACTGTCTTCAGGGTGCTTCACGGCCGAGAAATACCCATCTGCTGAAATGTACATCATTAATGCTCCAGTGGGAGGAAGTTCCTTAAACCCTGTAACAACACACACAGTGTAACAGTAGACACATTACTGTTGCATGTAACATGGGAGAGAAACAAAAATACAGAATGAGACAAGGAAATTTAAATTTACTTGTGCCTAACACTTTTTCCCTGAAATTAAATGCTTGGTGTGATGCACAGAAGACCTACGTTATGTGAGAGCTGAATAAGACAGGCCATAACCCACAATCACTAATCAGTAACATCTGGCACCGTATGCATCACAATACATTTTACCAGTTGGTAACATTCAGTGCCAAAGGGTTAAGTAACAGTATCCAAAGCAGTGCCAAAGGGTTAACCCTTTGCTGCTGAAAAGACTTACAAAGAAGTCATGCAGTGAGCCCTTTAAATTGCCGAATGACGTATAAAGAAGTCGCCAACAGCGTGTTGAAGTTTGGAGGAATTTTGTTCACTCCTATCCAGTGTTTTGGTAAGCTGCAAGACCCACGAAGGTCAGGATTTCTCTGTGTAGCCAGAGTGGACCTCCTCCACCTCCTAAATCCCTCCACAAACCCTGATTTATATGTCAACACACAGTAACTGCACAGTTATCTCAGTGAGTAGTAAGTTTCGAAACACAGCTCGCCTTTGTTTATCACTTGCACAGGAGTTCACCTTGGGTTGAAATATCAACACTGGCCTATGAAACAAACACTAATTGTTGACCAGAAAGGTTTTCAGTGGCATACTGTACCCATATAGTTCAGACAAAACTAAAGCTCAAAAATCAGAGATATCCACAAAAATCGATGTTTACAGCTACAGGAGGGTCCACAGACATGCCTCTCTGTAGGGGCTGTGGGGCAGCAACATACAACACACAGCCATCAATCTACTAACAATGTCTTGGGCACCCTCGAATAGCTGGAATTTTATACAGTAGTCACATGGTAGCTTTAGATCTGTTATGCTGTCACTGTAGAAGACGTTCATATCTTCATAGCATTAGGTTTCTGCAACTGTGCCCAGTCATACAGAGGAGTCTAAATAAGGCAGACCATTGTAGATGTTGAGTAATGGCCGGGAAAAAAATAAAACTTGAGGAGGAAGCCATCAGTGAAATTCTGGTTGCTGACACCCACTCGGAATCAGGTGCTGAGGCTAGCGATGTTAAAGACGATTTTCAGGAGGAGGAGGAGGAGGAGGACGACGACGACAACAACAAGCCCCAGCAAAAATTGAACTACAAGTGATGGATTACCAACCTGGGGACCGCCTCAAGGAAGGAACACAAATAAACATCCTTTTGCCAGTCCAGCAAAAGGCGTGAAAAAAAGCGAGGCTCCACACGTCAATAAACACAGCTCACCACTGTCTGTGTTGATGTTGTTTTTCACAGAAATTTTTTGTGTGATGGTGGAACAGATCAACGTATACTACCAGCAACACTTAGATGGACAAGATAGTCCTTGCCGCCAACTGCCTGATATTACATTGCCAGACATGAAGACTTTTGTTGCCTTAGCTCTGCATATGGGACACTCATTGAAAGACACACTACATGACTACTGGTTGAGACTCAGACAGCTACACACTCCGTTTTATGGCAAGACCATGACATGAAACACATTTTTACACATACTGTGATTTCTGTATTTTGCAGACAATGCACAGAGACCTGACGAAGGCGAAGAATATGACCGACTATGGAAACAAGGACTGTCTCTGACAAACTGAACGAGGCCTATTCTAAATTCTATAACCCCTTGGAGAATTTGGCAGTGGACAAGGTAATTATTTAATTCAAGGGCAGGGTTATCTTTAGGCAGAAAATGTTTTGTCATCAAAATTTACAAACTCTGTGATGAATTAGTGTACACATATGACAAGAGAGTGTACTTGGGTAGACACTCACACTCTGCCACTGACAATATGACTGCAACACACACAACCATTAGACATTTGACTTGCAGCGATGGCAGCTTGGGACACAAAATATTTATGGACAATTTCTTTTCATCCCCAAGACTTTTTGATGACTTGGGCAGACATGAAATAAATTCATGTGGGACAGTAAAGTCCAATAGAAAAGACATGCCCCATGACTTTTGACCAAAACAAATGAAACTGAAAAGGGGTGAAGTAAGGGTGAGGACCAGGGTAGGTTTGACTGCATTAGTTTGTACGGACACACGAGAAGTTTACATCCTGACTAACATGGACCCACCACCAGCTGAGGGAAATTTCTGTGACAACAGCAACTGCCCTGTGAAACCTCACATTGTGAAATGGTACAACCGGCACATGGTTACATCGACAATTCTGATCGTATGGCCAATAGTTATTCGATGAGTCGACATACCTTCATGTGGTCCACGAAATTGTTTTTCCACCTTCTTGATCTAACAGTACTCAACAGATGGATACTGTTACCTTCATGTGGGGCTAAATATACCCACTGAGATTTCAGTCTCCCTCTGGTGAAGAATTTGAATGAAGAAGCTGGAAAGAACCAAGATCGCCCCACCTCCAGATTGGTTGGAAGACCAAGTGCAGCCACAACAAATGTGCGACTCGAGAGTTGCCATAACCAGCAATGGCCAGCGAAATCATCCACTCAACTCTACTGCCGTCTCTTCTTCTCGCAGCCAGAGAAAAGGCACAGTGTATAAGTGCGCCAGATGTGATGTGGGCCTGTGCATGGTGCCTTGCTTAGTGGAATATCACACCAAAGTAAATATGTAAATCGCCCCTCTTTGTGAATACTGTGTGTCGTGATAAAACAGTGATCCAAGGTGCCACAGACCTTCTGCGGCAATCAGAATTATGTGAGTAATGAACTATTTACACCAAATTTTGTATAATGCATGCAATTCACAGGCCTAAATTTATTGTAAAAATAGGCGAACATTTTTTCCTGGATTAGCCAATTCATAAACAGAGTACACAATTTTATTTCATTAAATTTGAAAGAAAATTCTATGAGATATGCTTTTTTTTTAAGAGTAAGCATTAAAAATTAAAATCCCCAGTTAAAAATCTTGGCAGGCTGCCATTGCATAGATGGATTTAATTCAGTGTTAAAGGGTTAAGTAACAGTCTCCAAATCAGAGCAAAGTTTCTGTTCTTTCACAGTACCTAGCACAAGGAAGCCACTAAACTACGACACTATTTGATTTATGTGATGATAC
>Ga0209629_10002224_pt1 | contig 13036 bp, 10 predicted proteins | sample TergutCu122P5_FD_187286 | JGI IMG/M metagenome (GOLD analysis project Ga0209629, IMG submission 187286) | Cubitermes ugandensis P5 segment gut microbial communities from Kakamega Forest, Kenya - Cu122 P5 (SPAdes) (version 2) | ecosystem: Host-associated > Arthropoda: Insects > Digestive system... | reverse complement strand
GCGTACGATGTCACTAAGACTTACGTGGTGGGGGATGACTATCAGCGCCACAGGTGGCAGTGTACAACATCGTTGGTCTCTTTTCTGAAGTTGTACCCATACGTTTTTCCTTTCTTTCGATTCCAGCCCTTTTGGTCGACTAAAATTTATAAGCCATTCCCACCTAATTCCCACCCATCGGCATAAGCCACTTAAAAAAATAAATTCGTACACCTTCTCGGTTATCCTAATTGCCTAATACCACGTTTACGGCACTTTTCAGTACACGCGGAAGATCGAACATTTCGAAATGGATTATATTTTTTGTTGGATGATCTGTGTAGGTAATGAGTTCCAAGGGTTTCTTGAAAAATGAGATTGTGTTTCAAGGGGTTTCTATTCTTTATTCAAACAAATCAGCTGTACACGTGCCCCTGTAAACGTCAAGAAATTAATAGCTACACATACAAAATATTACTATTAATTATATCCATATTTTACTTCAACAAAAAATTAAAAAATAAAACACTCCATAATAATATGAATTACTAAAGCATAATGTAATGTTGAAACCTACATAATTATTACTGTCTTGCTTTTTCTTGTCATCTAAAGTGGAACATACAAATGCATCTTTTGCTTTAAATGCGTGATTTGCCAGAAAGATTTCTTAATTTTCATTTAAAATTTTCTATTTGTTCAACATTATATATTAAGAGGCACGTCATTATACAACTTAACTTTCTCCGGGGTGTCATGCAAGAAATAATCGTCGAGATTATGTTTTGTGCAAATAAAAATTCCACGGGTCACAATTACTGTTATTACTTACAGAAAAAACAAATGAACTTAGAAGTCTACACTTTCATTCCTATTAAAAAGGGTTTTGGAAGAATACTGGTGCACATTTGCAAGAAAAGAACCATTTGTCATTTTGTCTACATTTACATATCATATGACCTGAAAAATAAGAATATCTCTGAACAATGTTCCTTTTAATACAACCTTATTCAGAGTACCAAATTGGTGTGATGGCAAAATAATAAAGACCCTCATGATGAAGCAACAATTCCCTCTCTCAACCTTTATAGTTGAAACTGTCCTTATTCAGGAGGCAGGTGACATTATGTATACCACATACAGGGAGGTCTTGTTTTTTGCTGGGTTATGTTCCTGAAATTTCGCACAAATCAAAATACCGCAAATTGAACACAAAGTTGTCATTTAAAATAGTGCATCATCTGGGGATTAGGAGATGGACCATCTCATCCTATATAATGTACCATTAACAGACCTATGGACCTGTAGAGTATGTATGGTGTGTGTGTATATATATATATACACACACACACAGTATACATACATTTCTATACAATATATATATTTATTTATTTCTAATGCAATAAAAATATGACACTCACAGCCACAGTTTTTGATACAGTTCACTCTGAGAGGACTGTGGTAGTCTTGCTACGCCAACACTTTAGTTCCTGAATTAGCACTTTATTTAATTCTATCAGCATTAACACAAATTGTACACATGCTACTGAGTCTAACATCGCAGCATATGTCAAAAATTCGTTCACCTTTTTCATGTTGTCTTATTACGTCTAATTTATCTTCAATACCGATTGATTTTTGCCAATTTTTCACTTGGAATGCACTTCAATCCACAATCATTACTGATAGCGTGACAATGATGCCACTTTCTGCTAGCTTCCTACAGAAGATGAGTGCAGCCACGGATTGTCTTGCCAAATTGTGTTAAACTGACAATTATCACATAAACACAAAAAGTGGCGTAAATTTTCAACTCATGTTCAATGAAATTGTATAAAACAAGACATGACTCTACTATAAAAAGTTAATAATGTCATTACAAGACCTGAACTGACATCCTTCCCTTTATGTAGTTGAGATTTTCTTCAAACAGCCAGTCGATATGGAAAATAAATAAATCTTTCACATGACAGTTTGTGGTGCTTGTTTTGGCAATCAAATTTGCAGTACTAAATCTTAGTAAAGAAAAGTAACAGTACCATTATCTTACAACTTTACTGCCTTAAAATTTGCTGCACCAAACATACAGACATGCTCTGGTTTTTTGGTTGACTCCAAACTTACAGGGTTTACCACTTGTTTAAAAACCACACCTTTAACATTTATAATTCATACCCTTTCCTTATAAAATTCTTAATATCACAGAATGTGGCCATAAATCTTGATACCGGAAAAATTATGTAGATTTTTCAATCACTAACTGTTCCTTCAATCCAAACTGTCAACTTATCTTGTCCTATACAAGTCAGTGAACAATTTAAAGCACTGAAATGTTGGATATATAGAAGTAGCAAACTCTGCAGCCCCAAATTCATTCAGTCTAAAAATTCATTAAAAAAATTAAAAAGTACAAACTGGTTAATTAGTACCATTACAAATATCTGTATGTTTGCATCATTGTTTATCGAAGAAAAGCATGAGCTGCAAAAACTGACGAGTGTTCCCAAAGACTTGATTGGCAGAATGAACCTTCCATGAACTTATTTGTGCAACTTTCATTGGAATAAAGTGTCAGTCAAAATGTACAATTATAAAATTATTTTTAAAAATGAGGAAAGTTTATTGGAAGAGTATTTAATAAAATGTAATAGAAGTATTATGTGTTAGCAAATATATACAGAATATCTGCTTCACTGCAAATATCCCAAACTTTTGGATGGAAAAAAAAAAAAAAACCTGTTGTAGTGTGTTGGATGACCAGATTAATGGGGAGACATTTTTTATGCACATCTTGAAGCCCTCATGGAAACTAAATTCGATTAAATACATCTTGGGCTGACGGATTTTTACAATATGATGTTTTAGAGACTAACTTCATCAACTGTACCTCACCAAGATTCTGATGCCACTCAGCCAGCCTTCCCACATTATATACCCACACAAGACAGAACTCATACCTAGATGTCACTGCATTCATTAGATTGGTGTGCCTGGCATCAATGCTCACTGGATGACTTCCTGATGTGTTTGAGCATATTAATCACAGCCTGTCAGGATCAACCTAACGTGAAACCTTCATCTCTACTGTTGGGATGTAACTGCATCTGTGTAGCTATTTGCACCATGTAAGCCATACAGTTTTTTACTTTATCTAATCTGCATGTATTGGTGAATTTCAGAGTGTCCCATATCCATAACATGCCCTATCAGTGCAGACTTCTCTGGCTGGTCAAGATGTAGTGCCTTGTATGTTTCTTGCACCTAGTTTCTATTGTACTGCCTGCATGTCTCAAACACATCTTACTGCACTCACAAGGGATGCAGCATATGCTGTGTGTTTTTTGGCCAAGGCTGTCCTTGCCTGATGTGAGAATGTGGTTTTCTTAACTGGATTGCTCATAGAAATTCTTTAGTTACTCACAGAAAACCAAGAAATACTAGCCTTTCAGGAACAAAAGCATTTACCACACAAGTAACTGTAATGAGAGAGGAATTAGTACAGCAGTGACAACACCAAGTTATTGAGCAAAACGTTTCTCAACATACAGGACAAGTAATATCAGCCAAGAAGGCAGAACCTATAAATTATAGTTAGATTGTTATGCACTTTGGAACAAAATTTGACCAGTACTCATGTTCCCCAGAATTCAATTCAAGACCACATATCTCTTTAACCTGTGATAACTGCCATCATGAATCAAAGAACAACAGTAACACCAAATCTAAAAGAATATGGACCATCAGTACACAAAACATATAAGCACAATAACAAGAACATAATACATACATATATATATCCCAGTTTTGTAATATTTGTAAAATTTAACATGAAGTCAGGCACAGAAATATATTATTCCTGCCTGTACACGTTGCAGAGACTTGCTGGCACATTTCAGTGGTTACTGTACCTGCTACCCCTCACACACCTTTTGTATATATTGTACAGGTTTCTGTACCTACTGTTACAGGTTAAAAAACATTCTGAATTCATGTCATATGACAATTTATTATCTGTAACTGAAGTCCTTTTACAGTCTTCTTATTATTAACAATTATTTTCAACTGTTCAGAATTATACAGAAAACATAATCACACTTTTATACATTGTTAAATGATCAATTACCATTGTGCAATATGTATTTACAAACATGAATTGGTTCTATGCATATGATTTAACAGTCATAAAATGAACATTATATACAGGCACCAGTATAAAGGAGGGTAAATTGTGCACAATGCACTGAACATACAATCTCAGGTTAACAATTTTACTTGTAACTCATTAAGCTCTAGGAAATGAAATCGTGTGCTCTAATTGCACCTACAATAGAATAAATAAACTTATTTCAAACATCTAAATATGGCCCCTTAACATCCAACATCTGTGGTATGCTTAAAAAAAAAGTTAACAATACATCAACTTTACAAGCAAATCTACCTTTTAATATTACATGAAAATGTGATGAAGGAAAATGGCAATAAACAGGCAGTTACTATTTTTCCATTGTGACTTTAGATGAGGCACTCCCATCTGTGAACATTACACTTCATAAATAAATCCTTAATATTTAAAAAATTTAATGCACCACTTTATTAGAAGGATATATGAAGTACAGAACATATCAAAATATGGCTAGACTCTGCTTGAAATTATGACAGAACAGGTTGACTGGTATCTGTCATGTCTCTGAAAGTCATTTCTTACTGGTAGGTCATATAAAGCACAGCCAGTAACAAAATATTGTACATTATAGTGAATGCAAAAAATACAGGTGCATGAGAAAAGGCCTTGGAAAGGTGTGGTAGAGGCTCTGAAGTAATGAGTAATGCTCTATTTGCAAAATGTCACTTCCACTGCACCAAGTCTGCTGTGGCATTTATTACTTGTGTAACAGTATGCACTGTATACAATTTATCATGAAAGTATTTCATGTGTTTTTATAAAAAAAACTGCATCATAGTTAACACAGATTATGCATCACTTTTTGTGAGGGAGGGAGTAGTAGTTAAAAGACAACTGAATCAACAAATAACCTGGTTCATCCACTCATCTAGTCCATGATGTACCATATTCAGGAGAAAGGCCACTGGCCATCATTGTCTTAACATGTGCATCGAGTGTGGTCAGGGTACAAGTAAAGAGGTAGGTTCCTAAGAAAATACAACTTTTAACATTGACTGATGTGGAAAAACTGATAGACTATGCTATGAACAGCCTATAAAACAAGAATGCACAACAGACCACACAACAGCATGAATGAACACAAATTTACTTCAAGTGAGCAGATAAGATGCAGTGCATGTAGTGGTGATGATTATGATTTCTTTGAAAATGGACAACATTCAGAATTAGTATGACACAAAATGTGTTTGTTATTACTGCACACAACTTTTGGAAAGTTTCTGCTCTACCAAATTTGCATTTGTATAACTAAAAATACAACTATCTACAAAAGCACATTTTTTTTAAAAAATACTGTATACAACATAATATAAATGTCTTATTTTACACAACTTCTGTTTGAAATATTTGGCAAATATTTAATGACTAATGTTAAAAGAGTGTTTACATTCCTATGTTAAATGGTGGTTAAGTCTGTTAAATTTCAATTTAAAATGTAATACAACAATTTTTAATATACACAACCTGTCAGATAAAATCAAAATATATAATACTGCTTAATGTAACCTACAAAACAACAAAGACCTGAAATAAGAACATAATGTTAAAAACAGAGGCTGTTTGACCCAATCAGTATGGGTGCTGTGTCTAATATGTGACAGGTTGTCACAAAGGCACAAAGGTTCGTGACAGTCAGTGGCAATGGAGTTCAGAGGGTGGAAGGGAATGACTTGGCAACAGCGTACGACTAAAGGAACTGCTGTCACCTGAGTAAATTTCTTGCATTTACTATACATACTTTATCAGTCAATCCATAACATTTAGAGTTCAAATCCACATGTCCTGGGTAAATTTTGTGCCATCACCTCAAAAACTCATAGAACTTTGTTTACATACATGGAACAGCACTAAATGATTCATAAGTATTGTATGTTCTGTGTCAGGGCCTGTTATGTATGCAGATATACTTCTTATGATACTGAAATTTTCATCTATCCTCCACATTAATAAACCTGCAAGTCATGTTATAATTGGATTAGACCATCTCTCATTTCCATATACACAGAACTCTTTAAATGAGTTTCCATTTCATCTATAACATATGGATATGTAGGTTACATACAGAAGACTTCCAATAGCCTGGCACCATCAAGACTGGGGTGGTGCTGGACTGCCAGGAGGTACTCAAACTTCTTTGTCAGTGTCAGTATGACATCCTTTCATACACTTACGTACCACCAGCATCTTCATTCACCTTTCATGCCCTTATTACAGTCATGATATGAATATTTGGAATATTAGCATTTCCAATCATAACAAGAGAAAACAATGGACAGTGACAATGTAAGATTGTGTTCATCTGAATAGGTTCAACTCGGTATCATTCACTTCAGCTTATGCTGCCACAACTCTCAATCTCTTTCTCTCTTTTTTTAAACTGAAGCCCACTCACTAGCACCTACCAAGTTTTATGCTGGAGTATCAGCAGATCCACGAGCACTGGAGTTTTACTGTATTACAATGTAACTTTTCTGTATTCTTCTTAATGTTTTTCAATACTAAGAGGTAAGAAAAAATTATCTTTCTTACCAGGCTTGTGATTTAAAGAGGATATGGCCTTATGTATGTGAGGACACATTAGATAAAAGGCAAATGGTCCAACAATCCTCTTTCGTTTCTCCAAAAAGCTTTACCAGTTGCTGTCCTTTGTACAATGTGGAGTGATATAATTAAAAACTAAAATGGACATGAACTGCATCTCACTCTTAATATGAAAATGAAGTTCCTTAATACAGGCATCAATGATAATATAAAGTTTTCTAAAAAACAAAATTAACGGTACAATGGAGTTAAAGAAGGAACTCAAATATTGACATGCAATTAGGCCACACATGACCAGTGAAACCCTATTTAAAAATTTACACCAACCTGAAGGTTTTAAGTCATGAGGATACAAATTATGAATAACTGAATGACTTTTTTTTGGGGGGGGGGGGGGGGGGGGGGTGGTGGTAAAAAAACCTTTGACATGAATACAATCAACCTGTACTTTTGATTATCCACAGTAACAACTAAGATACAGAACACAGGAAACACAAAATAATATTACGGAAAATGTGCAAAATACTTGCATGGATATTTGCAGAAGTCTACCAGTCTGATCTTTAATTACATTTCACGCAATGCCACGCAAACTGCATATCTGATATTGCATCATCTTGTTGCACCATCTGATTATGAAGGAATCAGGGCAATGCCATAACTGTGTTCTATGGCATTAATACTGTAGTTTTTAGTCTATTGCCTTAAACTATGTCTACACAGACTTAGAGTAAATGACTTCAAGAAATCCAGTAATCAATACAAGCAAGTTTCAAAAGATACATCACATGTGAAAATTCAAGACAAAATGGATTCAATATATTTTCACACACAAAAACCAGTGTCTACTGCACAAAAACAATTTTCAGTAACGAGATTCACAAACTCAACTACTTTTAAGAAAAATTACTTGTTCAGAAATATAAGAACCAATACACAGTATCACTGAACAGGGTATGATAACAGTTTCTTTGAACCAGGAACCAGTCCTTGAATTTTGAAGCCATATAATTTTTGCCATCAGTGTATGCTGGTGATCCGAATGGAATGGTGTTTACCTTATAGTCAGCATACAAACCAAAGTTTGGACAACCTAATGGCACTTCAAACATTATGTCCACCCATCATTCACTAACATGCAAACAAATGCAAAGTACTGTTAAGCAAAGATTTTGGTGTTAAGACTGTTTTCTACCAGAGATGAGCAGTTCTGTGATGCCATAACTGAGCTACAGTTTTCAAAACATAAGATAACTATAGAAGTAATGATAACTATGTGGTTTGGAAAACATCTAGTACTAATCACAAAGTTCCTATTCATCACGGTGACCGGCATCCAGGATTTGTTGAGCCCTGTTAATGAGTAACAATGCATCATTCAGTTTGAAGTACAAGCATAAAATTTCAAATGTTGATGTCATGTGTAGTCAGAGTTTACAATTAAATTCCCCATGCTACTTAGTATGACAGAATTATTAATAAATGCAACTATGATTGTTAACAGGGGACATAAGCTGATAATCTTGGTCAGACAGTATGTACAGAACTCTTGTGTTATCAGCTCACTCCTCAGGAGTTCCAAGTACTGATGACTGATGAAAGCATACAGTGGTGTCTCCAAGGACAAGTGCATTCCTTTTGAGAAAGGACACACACTGAATACTGTACTTCCCTGAAGATGAGTATTTACATCCAATTCATTGCAAAATGGCGGTTGCCATATAAAAACGCGTCAAGTCAGACATCATTTAAGTATTTTCCTGAAAATTAAAGGGTGTTAAGAAAGGTAGGGTAAATATGGTACATAAACACTTAATAGTTTGCAGTCTGTTGGTTCTTATTTGGATATTCTGACCCTATCCTTACAGAATATACAAACGGTACACAGTTATCTGCAGTTATCATTTTTCCTAGCTACATCAGATGTCAAAATATGCCGCCAACTTGACTGGAAATGTATACATATTCCACAGGAATATCTTACTTCATCTTTAGCATTCAGTTGTCACCATTACACAGCTGGTTTTAAACATACCTATAATATGAAACTGTTCCACCTTTAGCACTAAAACTGGCTTATGCATAATAACCTATATTTACGTAGATATGTCTTGGATGGCAAACAATGAATTTTCCTTCTGGCTCAAAAAGACAACAATTCAGGAACAGAATTAGCTTCTAAAGCGTCTTCGCAATACTAATATTATAAATCCTTTCTTCTCAATTTTCTTCATACAGACAAAACAAATTCACTAGTTTTGACTAATGTTTTGGACATCACTCATCATCTTTGGATTTATGTATCATACAATGTTTCAGAGACCAAGCTGTCTTCAGATGAAAGGGGTGGGATCATATTCCTATATGCCTGTTGAAAACAGAGTCTCTATCACTGGGCCCAACAAAGTAGGATCCCTTATCTCCACTTCCACCTGAATACAGGGACAGATTTCATCTCTTGATATAAACAACCTAAAACAGTGGACAAAGTCCAAAATACTAGACAAACCTACTGCACTAGAGCATTGCCAGCAGAATCCTTTAAAATTCACATTTAAAGCATGAACTTGAATCACATGTTCACAGATTACTATGAGACGAAACATGAGTCAATGTTAATATAGCAAGCTTGTGTCTCTTGTATTTTATTTCACCACACTCCCATATCAATATGTTTTCTAATTCTTGGATGTTTCCTCAAAGTAACCCATTAAGCTACATCATGGACTGTACGTATACTGTATAAGTAGATTATAATAATTATAACAACACGTGCAACGTTCATCTTTGGTATCCTGCAGCCTGAAAATTCAACATCAATATATCTACATAAAGAAAACATATATTATACCCATGTAGCTGCAAATATAATTTTAGTATTGTCATTGATGCTTGATCCACAGACCACTTACAAAGATTACCTCTTACCACATCATAACCTTACAGAAAAAATGCAACTGATAATCATTTTTCCTGAGCTTATACCATCTGAAGCCAAACCATAATAATCTTAACACAAGAAGGGCAGTGACCTAGGCTAGTACTAGACAAAATACCAGTTATCACTATTATGTTCAGACAAGAATAATAACACTTTCTTTTATGCTCAAAATGTGATGAAGGAACTGGTTATATTAGAATGGGAGTAAACAGAACAAGTGAATGTGTGACTGTATCCTATATGGACAGAATAAATTTAATGAAGAGTAATAAAATATGAGAGAAGTAAATTTGTATCAACACTCAAGATGCTGCTTCTCTCCCTGAGTACTGGCATTGCTCCACACCAAATAGGAGATTAAAAAAATGGGGAGGGAGAGGGGGGTAAAATATAAGCATTTGTGACACTACTGGTTTGATGATATGCTCTTACAGGAATACATGTGTCTACATGGGTTACAAAGTTTCACTAAAAATGAATCCATGCATACATATTGCCATTGAACAGCACAACATTACTAAATGCCATTTTCTTTGATTCTTTTATGCCAAATGACCTCTTGAGAGATAGGTACACACATGTGAGCAGTGAAGAACAATTTTCATATAGCTCTTGTAACACGGAGAGGTACACGAATCAAAACTGGGATCGACCTACCTTCAAGTGACAAATTTTCATAATAACCTCAATTCACCATTCACTTCTTCTGCAGGTACACAAGTCTCTGGAGGACTCTGTACTTTCATTAACAATGCCTATCAACATAACACTACAATATAACAGACTTAACATACCAACTGAAATGTAAAAATACAATTTACAGTTAAATATTCATTACCTTGCCACAAGACCTTGACTCAAAAGCACCACATTATTGTAATTTACACAGATATTAACCAAAAGGGATATTATTACAATCCAACAGGTTTTTAACTTTATGCCTCAAAACACAGAATGCATTTTCCACCACAGCACCTGATACTTATTCTGAAAGATCTATAAGCTATCAAAAAATGAATAAAACCAAAAATGATTAACATTTCTGTTATACACACACAACAATAAATGTGTCAAATTACAACTGATAAAAATCTATATCAGTGGCAGATACAGCCAAACCCATTTCACTTCTTGAGAGACACATCATAAGACTGATAAATGGCCTTACCTTACAATTAAAACCACAAGGTAACTGCATTCTATGAACCAGGAAAATGCCCTTTCAGAAAAATCTCATTCCCTGTATACATACATACTATAAGCAGCATTTTGTGGAACAAGAAATACCATCTTCAATTTTATTACATCACCTCACTATTTTATACTGTCCAAATTCCAAATACAATTTGCTCATCATGACTCCGACATTTGGTTTTGAAAAATTTTTCTTTGCGCTGCAACTACAAACAAATATGGTCCTGCCTCCACAAACATGTATCTTCCATGAAACAAATGACTGGCAGCTTAATATGTTGTGTAAGTCAGATAGGAATACAACAAATGGACTGATTCTAGGCTTGTTTTCTTTTTAAAGAAAGGTATATTATAATACTCAAAATGGGTCAATATGCTGACCTTTTTGAAATGATGGATAATTTGATAAAATCTGTTATTTACTGTGTCAAATATTTACTCCCCACTCTTTTCGGCAATTTTATTTTTCAACAATAATTTTTCACAAATTAGGCACTGTAATTTTCAATCACAGCAATATAATGTAATTGCAATGTATTTAGTTATGGTCTGAAGAGGATCTGAAGATACAGGGAATAAGAAATTGGCATACAGGTGCCACACACCAGAAGGAATGGAGGTTTGTATCGGAAGCCAAGGTCCACTATGGAATGTAGTGTTTGAGGAAATGGAGAAGGAGAAAAAGGAAAAGCAGAATGTATTTATTTGTGACAATGTTCATATATCAGTTTCCACCTTGCCTAGTGGACTTCAGCCAACCCAAGATTCAACTAACAGAAGATAAGAGTATCAACCCAAGAATCCTGGCCTAGAAGTGTGTTCAAAGCCATATTCAGAGCCTTTAACGTTGTATTTTATTCCAGTAAAACTCTGTTTTCTAGTTTAAATTTTGAGCTTGCCAAGTCTATCATCCAATGTGATTAGTTTTTTCAGGTATTTACTATCCGATTAAAAATTTTAATGTGCTCTACATATATTGTGCCAACATGGTAATTATTAGAGTTCCTTTATTAAATGTACAAGCACTAACACAGTTCTGAAAGTGCTTCAAGCCAAGAGATAGTTGTACACACCTGCAACATCATGTGACTGACAGTTATATTTTGTAATTAGTTTATAGAACACAACGGGGATGTCGCACCTAAAAATCATGTGCTACATTTTGACATTATGCACTCAGAGAGAACTGCTCTATAATACTCTTTAGAATCCAAAATTTTGTACAGCTATAAAAGTAGTTAATGTAATTATACTTTCATACAAATATTGCATGCTGCCACTGAACTGTTATGCATGTGGAAAAGATCAATTTATATGCACTGCTATGTTACATTTGGTAGTCAAATTATTCTGTCACACTTCTGTGTGGAGTTTAGGGATAAAATATGGGTAACATGAACATATCAGAAAGCTCCATCTCCCTTCAGGGCAATTCCAATTCAAGAACTTCAAGATATATTTTCATTGCATGTTCATAAAAATTGTTAACTTGAAATAAAAATATGGAAATAACAAGGAATTTATGATAAAGTCTTGCTTCCAGGTTGCTACTCTTGAAGCCATCTCATAACTTAAATTCTGTGGTTCCAATAGTAAGGCCACAATGTAGGCTAGGCTGTTTGTTGGTTACCTGCAGTTGAAGTAATTATGTTACACCATGCATACTACCCAACCTGTCAAAGCTTGGCAATTCTTTAAAACAAATAACAGGGGACTCTGCAGGTAAAGATTAACAAAATGTATCACAGAGAGTAAATCAGAAATTACCATTAAACACACACAAACACACACACATGTGCACATACTTTTTGAACTCCAAAATTAGTTCCTCTTTGCTATTTTCGATGCTCACATGAGAGACACAGATGAACAGAAAGTCTGCATCTTTTGTACATTAGCTTAATTTTCACCCTGGAATGAATACATGTGATGGCTGTATCACAGCTTATTCATTCTGTTTCTCAAGAGTTTATTGTGACAAGCCATAGACATCTCAAATATACAAAACTGCTTATGAGATCTGATCTATCTTGTGGTGCTCTATCAATAAATTCCTGTTGGAAGACTTCCGTAGCATTTGTTATGAACACGGAATTCTCCGTTTCACTTGCAATGACTAGTTTCTGAAGAACAGTCACTGTCCAAACATAGCCTTCACCTACACATAGACAGCGGACAAGTGGTTCAAGAATTTTAAC
>Ga0209629_10002223_pt1 | contig 13037 bp, 9 predicted proteins | sample TergutCu122P5_FD_187286 | JGI IMG/M metagenome (GOLD analysis project Ga0209629, IMG submission 187286) | Cubitermes ugandensis P5 segment gut microbial communities from Kakamega Forest, Kenya - Cu122 P5 (SPAdes) (version 2) | ecosystem: Host-associated > Arthropoda: Insects > Digestive system >... | reverse complement strand
ATAATAATAATAATAATAATATTTATTAACTGCAATTGGGTTGTCACCCGGTGGCAGTAGTTATTTTACACGTACACAAATATGGGGGGGGAGTAACTACTGTAGGTTGCTCAACACAACTTGATCAAATAAACATATAGACAAAATATATGTTGGAAAAACTATGAAATAAATACAGGACCTAACCTTACAGATAGAAGATGAGAAGAATAGTGTATGTATGTTTGGGAACTGCAAGAGCTGAGCAATAGACCAAAGAAAACTGTTCTAAAAATAAACTAGAGCTAATAGTTTGATAGAAATTCTTACATTGAATAGCAAATGTGTGTAAGAAGATGTTTCCTGAAAGTTAGACTTGAAAATTGTCTCATCATTTTTTAAGTCCTGATATTCTAATTGTGGTAATTAGTTGTATATCTTAATAGCAGAATATTTGGTACCGCTCTGTATAGCAGTCCAACTGAAGGTATATGTAAATGATTCTTGTATCTTGTATTAATCTCGTGAACAGAGGAATTAGTTGGAAAGTAATGCAAGTCGTCAACAACAGACAACATTAATGAATAAATATACAAGCCTGCAATGGGTAAATCTCCAATTTTTTAAACCATTTTTCTTCAGGAACTCCTTGAACTAATTCCCAGCATAGTTTGTAATATCTTTTTTTTGAGTTAGGAATACCTAATGTATAGAACTGGTACTGCCACAAAATATTATTCCCTAATTAACCAAAGAGTGAAAATGCACAAAATAAACAGTCCTCAAAGTTTGAATATTAAGTACATGAGATAATCTTATCGTTATATAACAAACTGAACTCAGCTTGTGTAGTAGATAATTTATATGTTTATTAGAAAAGTAGATCCTTTCAGTATTAGCAGTTCATGTATAATATTGGCAGATAATTTATGTAAAATATTACATGACAACATGGATGACAGTTACATTAAACCCAAATGTTTGTCATAGCTGTGTGAGGTTAAGCTGATGCATGTGCACTCTGTGTGTACGACAGAGAATCACACAGAATGTTCAGTTACCTTGACTGTATGCTGCCTTTTGTTTCAGCCACACTCATCTGGGAACAGGCACAGGGGAAGACAAACAGCATGGACTTTGCAGAGGCCATCGACAGTTCAGAACTGGAGGAATTCGGATTCACAGATGATTTTATAATTGAATTGTGGGGAGTGATTACAGATGCACGATCTGGGCGACTCAAATAAATTGCAAGCGCATGGGGTTTATATTTACATGCAGTTTATGTTAAACACAATGAACACCGCAGTAAACAAATGGCAACTACATGTACTGTATTACATTAATCCTTGTTTCAAAACAAGGTTATTCCAGTATACAATGAAGGTTTATTTTTCTAAGATACAAGTTAATATATGGTTTATTGTAAATTATGTGATGACAAAATGTAAGTAAAATAATATCTAGATTTATAGTAAATAAAATTTATTATGTTCTTTGTCCTTTTCCTTTTTATTTTTAAAGGCAAATGGAGAAAGCACCATAAGTGGAGATAGCACCATAAGTGGAGATAGCACTGTAAGTGGAGATAGCACCATAAGTGGAGATAGCACCATAAGTGGAGATAGCACCATAAGTGGATATAGCACCATAAGTGCCTGACCGTTAGGAACAACTTTCCTACCGAAAAATTGCAGAATTCAAAGCTTTTCCTCTGCACAGTAGTCCCTATGGGCTGTAATGCATTTCTGCATTCTTTTCTTCCATGCTTTAAAACACTGTTCAAAGCCCTTTTCAGGAATCCAGCCAAGTACTGGCTAGTACTTCAAAGTAGAACATGGCCATGTCCTTACTGTCCTTCTCAGCTCTTATTTGCTGCCTTACATTACATTACATTGCATTTCACAAAGCCAGCATTCATCCCCAGACAGTTGAATATGAAACAAGTAAAAAATATACACATGATGACACAAACAGGATTTATAAGAGGACAAATTAAAAAGTGTAAGAACAGAAAATAATACAAAAACAACTAATGTAACAGAACTAGAGTACAAAATATAAAATACACATTAGTGCAAAAGCAATTTAATAAAAGAATATTGCTTTATCATCGTGATTATATATCATATCATATCATACCATTTATTTTCATTCCATGGATCCGCACAGGATTACAAAATCCATATGGATATGGAAATAGTCAAATTTATTTAAGAAATCTAGAAGTGAAGTCAATATAAAAGTGTACAATAATTTTAGTTACTGGGTCTGGTGCAGTATTTGAGGTTATAACATAACATAAATTATTTTACTGTAATATAATATAATAACAATAATACACAATATGTCTGTTGAATGACAGATGTCATAATGAAATGTAATTGTAATACAAAATTAACTCAATAAATTATCAATACCCCATGCCACTGAATTGTTACAAACTGGAGTATATATATAAGCTACTACAAACTGTATTAGGGAGTAAAATTAACTGGTATGGGAGACAGTCATATAATAATGACACTATAAACATACTGACACCTGACCATCATCATAAGTCTGTGTTGGATGATTTAATAAATTGGTTTTTGAGAATACCATATATCATTTGTAAAATGTTATTTAAAACATAAACCATATCATTATGTATGGTGTATTTATCATATTCAATTCAATTTATTTATTTCACTTTCCAAAAAATCCATTACAAGGTGTAAACACATTCATTTTCTCATAACATTCCACAATAGTAAAAAAAAAAATCGTTTGCTGAATAAAATGTCTCTTCCAGTAACACACTGTTCAGTTTACCTATAAATTTCTTCTTGCTTTGTACCAAGTTAGCTGTACAGTTTGGTGCTCTTTAAAAACCTTTACACTCATATAATAAACACCTTTTTGATGTAGTGACAAGTTTACTTGTGGGACTGTAGACATTTCATATTTCTTGGTTTGGTTTGGTTTGTTTATTCATCCATTCAGTCACATATATAACACTGGAGAAGTCAAATTACTGATTACAATTTACAACATAAATTAAAGTATATGGACAGGCACACAATACAAAGTAAAAATAACAATGCAAAATTTAAAAAAACCAATTGGAAGTTGAATTGCCAATATATTTATAAATGTGTATTTATATGAACATATATAAGAGTAAGAATTCAAGTTAAAAGTAATAAAGTAATAATACAGAATGTTCTTGAGTTATGTTACATCATCATCATCATCATCATCCCCCCCCACATCTCTTACAAGATACGGAAAAGTTCTATTGGTAGTCGTAAGAGTTACATCTAGTTAACGTAATATGCACATGTTGGGAAAGTAAGATTGTTGTCAATAAAGAAAATTGATAATAGTAAGTCTAAGTATGTAGATATATTATTAATTAAGGAATCAATATGATGTGACAAGGCAAAGCAATATTCATTTACCAGTTTCATTTAAAATATTCTTCTAAAGAATAGAAGGAGTTCAATTGAATAAATCCTTTTAGGGCTCATTTAAAACGTTTGATGTCATGTGACAGATCCTTGATACTCAATGGAAGGTGGTTATATATTTTTATTCCGGAATAATATACTCCTTTTTGAAACAGGTTCAGTTGTGTTGAAGGCAAATGTAAGTCATTATTAGATCTTGTTCCAATTTGATGAATATCGGAGTTTGATTTAACAATTCTCTATTTTTCACTACAAACATAAGTAAAGAAAGAATGTATTGAGAAGAAAGGGGCAGAATTTGCAGTTTTTTAAATAATTTACGTCAGGAATCTCTTATTCCAGAGTCTGTAATCACTCTAATGGTTCCTGTAAACTGATTATAAATTTCACTATTAAGAGAAAATATGCCAAATTATAAACCTAAAATTCCATTAAGGCGAATAATATGTACTGTGAAGGCATTGTCAGTATTCCCAAAGTTTATAAAATGTTTCTTGCATGTACTGTGGGGATTAATTCCCAATATTGTCCTCACAGTTCTCTTGCTAACTTGCTACCTTCAGTGTCACAGTTTTAGCTACATTTAGTGCCATTAAATAAATAGCAAATAAATAATTTGTTGTGTTTATGTCTGTTTTCACACTCACTGTTAGTTTGTGATTTACACAATGGAGACGTCGCACATCAAAAAAGAAAATTGGTTTTACCCCAGCTGAAATCCCAGATCTGCTGACAGCAACAAGTTATATGAGTGTGAGATCTGGGTTCTCACAGAAGTGCTGGTGAAAATACAAGAATTCAGCGAGCCAGTAATAAAGATTAGCAGAGTGCACAATGTGTTATGGAGACACACCTTTCTAATATTAAATATTGCTGCTAGAAGTTTCTGCCATATGGAGCCATCATCAGGGAGAGTGTGAAAAAGAACTGGGGCTTAAATTTTACACAAAAAACTAATGTGTTAAGCCAGCTGGCCTGTTACAGGTGTAAATGTGTATTAATGCATTGCCAAAACCTATATGAAATATCCCAATATTCCCAGTCTAATATATTATTCCTTGCCAGAAGTACAATGACTGAAAGGGATGTAGTTATTCTTGATGATAACTTGAAGGTCAGTACTGGGAATATGCACATTACTCTTCTAGGACTAATAAACCCTGACAATAAAGGCATAATGATCATTCAAAATCTGTATTAACTATGTACATGGTACAATTTCAAAGATATGAGAACAGTCGTTTAGATCCCAGGTCTGCTGGTAGTGACAAATTGTATAAATTTTTCAATCTATTGCTAGCTGTGCGTGGTTTTCTTGTCACTCTGTAAGCAAAAGATTTTTCAGACTAAAGAAATTTTTTACAAATCTCTTTCCACTATTATATTGTACAGCATACTGCTTGCTTATGAAAGTAAATACTGGCTTCCCAACAAGCTGTGTAATTAGTTTAAATGTTGATTAAGAAACTGGGTGCAGCAACTTGTAAATCAGTGCTTAGGAGTTATGAAATGTGCATTGAATGTGGTGAACAACAGGTTTCTGTACCTCCTCACTCACTCACTGTCTGCAGGCAGTTGGTTATGAAATGAGAAGATTAAAGTTGTTTTTACTGGATCTTCCTTTTTAATCATTAAATAAGTTTTTTATATTTGAAGAAGACAACAGAATCAATACCTAATAACACAAATAAAATAAGATGAAAAGAGCATTTTTATTTTATGCAGAAATTACTACTGTGTATTTGTATTTATTTGCATCCATGTTGTCACATCTAGTAACAGTGGACTTGTTCAGATTTATACAAGTATAATACAATCCAACTATAAATAATAAAGTTGATACTAATTTGCAATTGGATTAAGTTTATTTGGATAAATGATCACATTTGTCTAGTTGAAGGATGATTCGTATAAGTTTTGTTTACTTGAACTTATGTAATTCTTTTTATATGTTTGTGAATCTGTTATTCTATTCTATCTTATGCTTTGATTAACTTGTCCAACTATTAGGCATTTCGCATGTAGCTAACATATGATACAATCAATGCACAGTCATCTAGTGCTGGCACGGATACAAGTGACAGAGGGCTGACACAGGGGTACAGAGGGCAAGACAACAAGGTGAGAAGCAGAACTCAAGGATGTGGCAAAGTCATGTATTTTAGTTACAAGTGACAGAGGGCTGACACGGGGGTACAGAGGGCAAGACAACAAGGTGAGAAGCAGAACTCAGGGATGTGGCAAAGTCATGTATTTTAGTTACAAGTGACGGAGGGCTGACATGGGGGTACAGAGGGCAAGACAACAAGGTGAGAAGCAGAACTTAGGGATGTGGCAAAGTCATGTATTTTAGTTAAAAAAATCCATTAAAGTACATATAATTGAAACATAATATATTTAGTGCACCGTGCATACGTGTCACAAACTGAAATTCAAAAGCAGATGATTGCACAGGTCGCTGATACCACGGCCGCGTGTAAATATGGCGCCGATCTTGAAGACAGTAACTGCGTCATTGTCGAGGTTACATCGTCACTGGTCAGGAAAGCACCACTTAGAAGTGATAAAGGTAATTGCACAGATAAATACTATTACAGTGCGTGTTGCCGAAAATATGTAGATACGTTTTTTGGGTGTAAATGATATCGCATTTGTGTGTAGACCACATTTGTAGGCTTTAACCTACAGTATACATGCGTTCAGTTTTGTTTATTTTGACAGAATAATTTGTACATAGTAATGGAAATGCTGTAATTTGCCTTTGACCTTGTTCGTTTCAGGTGATTTCGTGCCCATACTCTGTTGTAGCAAATAAATGGAAAATTAGAACCGCAACAGAAGCTGTGCATGATATCCCAAATGGAGCCAGCCTGTTAGTCGGTGGTAAGAAATTTTTAAGTGTTGTGAAGGGACGTGGACGTATGAGTTGTTAGTGAGTACTGTTTTGCTGCAAAATTACAGGACCAGTATTCTACTATATGCAACTATGGTTGTAGTGTTCCCGTAACAGTGACAGTTTGGTGATAACGACGTTTCCGCAATACTAACTCCTAAAACCATGTATGCTGCGTGCATTTGGAGAATACAAGATTTTTGCTCCCCTCGTTCATTTTCTCCATTCCCCGTGTTTCATGCGTTCACATTCCTGAACGAAAAGCAGGGATTACACTTAGTGAGGTTATATATACTCTTCTTATATGGTACTGAACACACAACAAATGAAAAGCCAATAAGGAGACACATCAGAATAAGGAGACAGTGACAGTAGTTCTGGAATATATTACTGAGCATGCATATTGAATCATGTGCAAATAACGAAAACAACTGTGCAGTTGTACAAATTACGGTTAAATAGTGTTAGTGGTGTGTAACAGCATAGTAACATACTGTGTTAAATAAGATGAGGCTTTGGATGTGTGCAAGGTGAGTAGATCTGTCAGTTCCGTGAATCTACTTTTTTTATATATACCTCAAAACTGTAAGGTAGTTCAGATGCTTTTGGGTGAAATGTGGTGTTATTCTTGACGTGTATATAAGTAGAATTCCACAAGTACAGTTTTAGTGTAACGGCTACTGAAAGCAAATGCATGCACCAGTAGACTAGCAGCATGTTTCTTACAAATGTTTTTATAATTGCTGCCAAAACTTTGTCTTTCACGCAGAGAAAGTCATATACTAAGAGTTTTCAAGAACGGGGTTCTGAGAAATGAACATATATAATTATAAGTTAGCAAAGTAAAAATGTAAAAGAAGCCACTTTATAAACCTTTTTGAACAATATTTGTTACATTATATGGGTGATATATATTTTAAGAAATATTTTAAAGAAGATCATATTTTGTGTGAACTATATAGCCTTACTATGAGAATAAAACCAACAAGTGCACATGAAAGTGTATGAATTTATTACCTTATAATCATTGTAAACGTACATGTTTTGGGCATCTTTTGTGGCTATCTGCAGAGAGGTGTTTTGTTTTTTTGAAGGATATATTACAAAGCAACGAAGCCAATGTCCAGTTATAAAGCTTTTAATATGTGATTCACAATATACGTTGAAATATAAAATACAGATAATATGATGTGCTGTGTGTGTTGCATGGTGATGCAACACACACAGCACATTAACACTTTTTAGCTACGTAAATTTAGTGCAAATAACTGTATTTTATATTTTAACACATGTTGTGAATTACATGTTTATAACTTAATACCTTATAATTGTACGGTGGCTTGGTTGTCTTTGTAATATATACTTAAAAAAAACACCTCCCTGCAGATGGCCACAAAAGGTAACTGAAACATGTAGGAGGTTTACAGTGATTATAAGGTAATAAATTCATACATTCATATGCACTTGTTAGTTTTATTGTCATAGTGAAGCATCAGTGCATGGTCATGAAATATTTAAAATTGATGTTTAGCCATAATTTTGAATATTGTGGTGCTCCTTAAGATGACAGATAGCCAAACATGTTGGGGAAAAAGACATATTTAATTGTTTTTTGTTGTATCTGATGTATATTGCCTCATGTATGTTTCATTTGTATATAGGCTTTGGATTGTGTGGAATTCCAGAGAATCTGATAGCAGCCATCTTAAAGGCAGGCATAAATAAGTTAACAGTTATCAGCAATAATGCTGGCGTGGATGATTTTGGTTTGGGGCTACTTCTGAAAGAGCACCGTTTGAAACGGGTGATAGCATCGTATGTTGGTGAGAATGCAGAGTTTGAACGGCAGTATTTGGCTGGAGAATTAGAGCTTGAATTGACACCACAGGTGAGTGACAGATTGCGACTGGCAGTATCTAGTGAGAGCATCAGGGCAGTAATTTGTGCCAGAGGTGTGTGGCAGGGTTTGTCTGTGTTCAGGATCAATAAGGCTGTAAGTATCATTGTGTGTTGTATTTGTTGTGGCAGCATAGATACCTGACACATAGGACTAATACAGTTGGTTGTATGCAAAATGCTGTAGTTGTCATGACATTGTTAGTGGTACTGTCAGAGAAATGATTTTGTACCAACATTAAAATGTAGCTTGGAGGAAACTGAATACAATATCAAGATTATGGTTTTGGGAATGTGATGTGTTATCTTTGTGGATGGGTCCCAGCATTTTGGAGGAACATGAAAGACAGGAGGGCCAGGCCTTGCATCTGTTGATACCTGTCTACTGAATGGGACATTACACATGGCAGGATATTGTGATCTTGACTTTCTTTTTCTGAGAATTTCAAATCTCACATAAAAATAGGCTGTGTGTGCTCAAAAAGAATGATGCAGAACAAAATACAGTATTTGTGTAATGGGTGATACAAAGAAGACTGATCGGTTTTCTGTTTGATAAGTTGCACTCACTGCATGTACAAACATTAAGAAACCAATTTGCTTATACATTAATAATGGGATATTTCATTTCACACACAAATGAAGTTATGTATTGTTCAAATACACTGTCCTCAGAATGACCTGCTTTCTTATTTACGTGTGGCAGAGACATTCATTAGAGACTGAGAGATATCTTTCATAATTGCTGCAGTTTGTAAGTGATGAACTGTTTCCTTAAGCTTAATCATGTTTGAAGGTTGGCACTAAAACACTCACTCCTCAAGACGTCCACATAGGTTGAAGTCACATGAACAAGGTCACCAGTCAGTGCCATAAAGCTGTTCACATAACACATCCCTGCATGTTGTGGCAGTGTGGTACATTGATCCATCTTGCTGTAACCACATTGCCTCCTGGTATGTGTAGGAAATGTTTCAGATTAATGTCTTTAGTGCTGTGGTGTTTTCTCTCTCTGTCACTCTTGTCCATGAGGCAGTAAACTGCACACTGCACAACTTCAGTGCAATGGAGAGGCCTTTTGCACATTTTTAGTGAGTTCTTTTATGTCCAGTACCCGCAATTTTGTCTGTTGATGAACCCAGAAAGATGAATGTGGGGTTTGTCACTCATTAATGTATGACTGCTGTGTTTGGATGATGATTAATTGTTACAGTATTATTACAGGACTGTGGATCTAGGAAATGAGACTTCACTGAAGGACTGAAGCAAAAGGCCATTGTGCCGCAAATGTATTAACGACTTAATTGGTCTTTATGTCACTTACAACATTACTGACCAAATGTATGATTAGCATTATGCCATTGCAGTCAGTTCACAGCAGTATCTTAAAAGCTGTATGTGCTAAATATCCTTTCAAAGGGTTGATGTTTTGTAGTTATTAGAATGGCTATGCTGTTTGTGACTGGACTGACAGTGTACATTGCTGTCTGTTTCAAGGGAACATTGGCAGAGAGGATTCGTGCAGGTGGAGCAGGGATACCTGCATTCTATACACCAACTGGATATGGTACACTGGTCCATGAGGGTGGAGTGCCAATTAAATACAAGAAAGGAGGAGAGGTTTGTTTGTTTTATTTTGTTTAAGGCAGCCCACTCCCTCCTGTCATATTTATTTGATGTAAGTTTTAAAAATATCCCCCAATCTACACACAGGGTTTCCCTACCAAAATCCTATGTGAATTTATCCCTGTCCCACTCATCTCATCCTCCATGATTTCATCACTCAAAAAGAGTTTGTTGAAGAGTATAAATTGTGAGGTTCCTCAGTGTGTACGTATTTTTCTGGAATCTCCAGCTGTTTCCTCCCTCTTAGATCCAAATATCTTCCTGAGCATCCTGTTCTCGAATACTCTCGGCCTCTCTTCTTCCCTAATGTGACATAACGTGTTTTGTGCCCACACAGAATGTGTTTTGTGCCCACACAGAACGTGTTTTATGCCCACACAGAACGTGTTTTGTGCCCACACAGAACTTCCAGTGGCTTTCTTGTCAAAGAAAAATGCCAGTGACACTGTTCCAAGCACTTTCTTGCACTTGCTGTGGTGTCCACTGTCCACTGTCCACTCAGTTGCCAATCAGCATGTGCCTTCTTGTACTGTATAATGTGTGTTATTTTTTTTCCTGGTGTGTCGCCCTGTATGGTTTGAGTGTGTGGACTGGATTCATATGGCTTAGGATCTCTGTTTGCAGTGACAGGAGTTCCTTTCTTGATAAGTTCAATAAATTCCCTCTGTTCATAACAGATTCTTTACTATGGAGTTTTCAGATGAAATACTTGTGAGTTGAATTTGGTTAATCAGAACAGTTTCAAATGTCTCACCTCAATAATTTCCACAGTTGTACCGTGCAGCATCTTGGTATTATCAAAGTTTTTTATTTACCAACTGATGCACAAGAGAATTGCTTTAAAAAAGAATATTAAAATTTACATTAAAACAGCTCGTACATGTTTTGGTGCAATCAGCATTATCAGGGAGCGCATTGTTTGAGCTTGATAAAGTTATTGTTATTAAAATAATTAATTAAAATACATTCTTGTGACTTGTTGTCGTTGATTTTGATATTGTTGTAGTTTGGTTTCAGATGTTTAGTTTTGCACATTTTATTAAACCATATTGCAGCTTTTGTTTTTATAACTTTAGCTTGGTGTTCTTATAGCTGGTACACAATCTTGCCTGTTGGGCCTCGATAATTTTCACATTTTTGATACCATTCATTTTGTTTTCAAAATCCGTTTGTTATGTTCTTGACACAATATATTTTAATTGCGGACCTAACAATATATGCAGCCACACCACCAAATTAACCACACCAATGTATTTTAATTGATTATTTTAACAACTATAACTTCAGCAAGCTCAAATAATGTGCTCCCTGATGATGAAAAAATGAATTGTGATTGCACTGAAACATGTAGGAGTTGTTTTAATGTAAATTTTAATATTCTTCTTACAGCACTTCTCTTGTGCAGTAGTTGGTTTAAAAAAAAACTCTTATAGTCTCACCTCAGTTACTGTACAGCCTCCAGACTGTCTGTTGTCCAACCACTTTTCTCATTATTAATGTTTTCAAGGTTGAAATTGCTAGCCGAAAGCGGCCAGCTGAAACTTTTAATGGCAAGCCATATATCATGGAGACAGCCATCACTGCAGATTTTGCATTAATAAAAGCATGGAAAGCCGATGAAGTTGGGAATCTAATTTTCAGGTATGGTAATAGCGTAACTTTTGTGTGAACTGTGAGGCTGCAACATCACACCGTGGTCAGTGTGATGTTGCAGCCTCACAGCTCACAAATGTAGATATGTTTATGACAAGTGAAAGTGGTGATTGTCAGGTTTTGGTGAGGTAATTCCATCTAACTCATCACTTATGTGGTTGGACAATAAAGTTTGCGAACCAGCCAACATGTGCTCACCGTGGCAGCACTGCACAAAAGCCTTAGTATGGTTTGATGATGTTGACATATCAGCGTTTCACAGCTGTGTTGTTGATCAGTGGCCGTCTCTTTCTGAGTGGCATCTATCATTGTCTGTGTGTGTTTTGGTGTGCCGCTGCAAGAATGTCGGTGCCTGAATTAGAGCAACGAACGAACATTATATTTATTGTTAAACTTGGAAAGAGTGGAAACGAAATCAGAGAGATGTTAGTGCAAGTTTACGGGGATAATGCTATGAAGAAAACAGCAGTTTACAAGTGGGTGAAACGTTTTTCTGAGGGAAGAGAATGTGTCACTGACGAAGAGAAATCAGGACGGCCAGCAACAAGCAGAACTGAAGAAAACATTGCAAACGTTTGTCAAATTGTGCGTGAAAATCGTCGGCTGACTGTCAGGAGCACAGCAGAGCAAGTGAACATAAACAGAGAAACAGTTAGGAAAATCTTAACTGAAGATCTTGACATGAGGAAGGTGTGTGCAAAAGTGGTCCCAAAAGAGCTCACTGAAAAACAAAAGTAAAGAAGAGTCACAATTTGCCAAGACCTTTTGGAGAGGCAAGACGACATTTTGGGCCATGTCATGACAGGTGATGGAACATGGGTCTACCAATATGACGCTGAAATGAAGCGGCAAAGTGCGCAATGGAAGACTGCCAATTCCCCATGACCAAAAAATTTCCATCAGTCCAAATCGAGTCAAAATAATGTTGCTGACTTTTTTTGATACTAGAGGGCTTGTTCATTATGAATTTGTACCAACTGGACAAGCAGTCAACCAAGTTTACTATTTGGAAGTACTGGAAAGGCTGTGTGAAAAAGTTAGACGGAAATGACCCAAACTTTTTGCCAACAACTCATGGATCTTGCATCACAACAATGCACCTGCTCACACAGCACTGTCTGTGAGGGAGTTTTTAGCCACTAAACAAATAATTGTGTTGGAACACCTTGCTTATTCACCGGATCTAGTCCCCAGTGACTTTTTTCTGTTTCCAAAGATAAAGAAATATTGAAAGGAGGTATTTTGATAACATTGATGATATCAGGAGTTAATACAACGGCAGCTCTGAAGGCCATTCCACAAAACCAGTTCCAAAATTATTTTGAAGGGTGGACTAGGCGCTGGCATCAGTGCATAGCTTCCCAAGGGGAGTGCTTTGAAGGTGACCATGGTGGTATTCAGCAGTGAGGTATGTACTTAGGGCATCTAGAAAGTAAAAATGTTTGTGCATACAACCCGCGCAGTTGTTTCATTTTAGCTGATGAGTCATGTGGTGTGTTCAGTAGAGTGTGGACAGTTGCCTGGTGCAGTTCATGCAG